>Ga0247778_1000023_pt1 | contig 271833 bp, 236 predicted proteins | sample UWRJL049202B5_FD_179939 | JGI IMG/M metagenome (GOLD analysis project Ga0247778, IMG submission 179939) | Plant litter microbial communities from Arlington Agricultural Research Station in Wisconsin, United States - UWRJ-L049-202B-5 | ecosystem: Environmental > Terrestrial > Plant litter >...
ACCCCAGCCCCCCGCCCGAGCCCCCATTCCCCAGCGTCCTCGAAGTCCCCGCGGCATTGGCCGCCGCTTCATTGCTATCCAGCGCGGCGACTGCCGCGGACAGCGGCGCGATCAGCTGATCCAGCGCATCGATATCGATCTGCTTGCGCGCGAGGTCGCTCACGCGAGCCAGCTCGCGGTCGAGCCGCTCGTCGCGGCCCTGCGCGGCGAGGCACAGCCGTCCCAGCAGCAGCTTCAATACATTCTGAGATTTCGACCAGCGCGCCTCTTCGGCGGCGAGCCGCCCGAGCACTTCACGATATTTGTCGCGCCATTCTTGTTCTGTCGGCATCAGACTCTCCCCTGCTTCCAGACGGCATCGTCGGCAGGCAAGGCCTCCAAACGCCGAATGGTGTACTCGTAGCCGAGCGCGATCGCGTTATCGAATTGCTGCCAGTTCAGCATGTCGACCTGCGTGAGCGGTGGCTGCAGCAGCAGGTCCGTCTTGTCGCGATGTGCACTCGAGGTGGCCGCGCTGTTCACCATGCCAGCGCGCCACAGGATCCGGAAAATATTCGGCCGCGTGCGATTCCGCCGCAACCAGCCAACGACGTCCCACGGTGAGGGCACGTCCATCTCCGGTGCATGGCCGGTGAAGGCGCGCGAGCCGCCGACATCGCAACCGATGACCGGACCGCGCCCGAGCTCGCGCATGGCATCGACGGGAAGGTTGTTCATCGTGCCGCCGTCTACCAGCACTTCCCCGTTGTTCATCACTGGCGGCAGCACGCCCGGTATCGCAACCGAAGCACGGAGCCAGCGCCACAACGTTCCCCGCCGGTGCACGTCGGAGTGTCCGGTGGTGAGATTGGATGACACGCAGAAATAAGGCAGCGGCAAATCTTCGATCGTCACGTCGCCGAACTCCCGGTGCAGAAGTGTACTGACTTTGCGACCGGTCACGAGAGAGAAAACCGGCAAGGTGTAGTCACGAAGTGGATTCACGTCCACGAACGAGCGGCGGAATCGTTCCGTCATCTCTTCGATGCTCCACTTGAGCGCAACGCCGCCACCCATGATGGCGCCCATGCTGGTTCCGCCCACGAGGTCCATCGGGATGCCGGCCTCGCGCAATGCCTTGACGATGCCGATGTGCGCGAAGCCTCGCGCACCACCGCCCGAGAACACGATGCCGACGCCTTGTCCGGTGACGAGCCTTGCGATCCGCGAGATGTCGTCGGGCCCCGTGACGTGATGGTGGGGAATCCCTGGATTGGATTCGAGCCAGCGTTTCGCGGCCCCGACGGAAACAGTGCCTTCATGCAGCAGAACGAGCTCGGCACGTTGGGGCGCGGTGTTGGCGTCCCGCTGATTGGCGAGCACCGGCCACCCGCCGGGCGGGCTATCTGCACGGGCAAGCAGCATGAGTGCGTCGGACTGACGCACGCACAGGCTCGTCCACTTATTGAGCGCGGCCTCGCCGACGTAGACGACAAAATCGTTCGATGCCTCGACGACGCTGAACCAGTGACTGGTGTGATCAGCACCTCGAACACTCCAGACGAGCTCCGCACGGCCGAGCCGACTGAGTGATTTCACGAGCTCACTTGCGAAGCCGGCAGCATCCACGTCCATGGATTGCGGCAGGATCGCGAACGTGCGCGCGCCGGGAGCGCGTCCGCGCGACCGTTGCTGGTTGGATTCGAGCCGGGCGACCGTGATCTGCGCGATGCGCAGCATGGCTTCGGGATGACGGCGGAACACGCGATCGAACGCGTCACGGGAAAGGCGCGCAAGCTCTGTATCGCGAAGCGCGACGACGCTACCCGAGCGTGGCCGGCCCGAAATCAGCCCCATCTCACCCGCGGTATCGCCGGACACGATGCGTCCGACGAAACGCCGGCGATCGGAAGTGGGTGCGAGATACACGCCGAGGCAGCCACTCAGCACGACATACATCGCGTCGGACGGCTCACCGGACTCGAACAGCGTGCTGCCGCCGGGAAGGGAGATCCACTCCACTTCCGCCGCCATCGCCGTCAGGATGTCCGCGTCGAGTCCCTGAAATAGCGGCAGTGCGGCGAGGACCGAGCGCAGGTCCGAACGCAGCGTGACAGTCTGTTCCGGGAGGTCACCTTCCACGTGACAACCGCCGGGGCCCGATGATCACCGCTCGAGGATGGCGGTGACTCCCATTCCGCCTGCCGTGCACACCGAGATCAGTCCGCGCTTCGCGTTGCTGTCGTTTGCAAGAAGCTTCGCAAGGCTCGCGACGATGCGCGTTCCCGTTGCAGCGAACGGGTGGCCCACCGCGATGCTGCCGCCTTTCACGTTGAGCTTCGAGCGATCGATGCTGCCGAGCGGGCCGGCGAGGCCGAGCACATCACGGCAATACTCCGGCGTTTCCCACGCCTTCAGCGTGCACAGCACCTGTCCGGCGAACGCTTCGTGAATTTCGTAGTAGTCGAAATCCTGCAGCGTGAGGCCCGCATCCTTGAGCATTGCCGGCACGGCATAAGCCGGTGCCATGAGCAGGCCTTCCTTGCCGCTGACGTAGTCCACTGCCCACTGCTTGCCGTAGCGAAGGTAGCCAAGCACGGGCAGGTTGCGGGATTTCGCCCATTCTTCAGAGGCGAGCAGCACGGCCGACGCGCCATCTGTGAGCGGCGTGCTGTTGCCCGCGGTGAGCGTGCCGGCACCCGAGAAATCGAAGGTCGGTTTCAGCTTGCCGAGCTTTTCCGGCGTCGTGTCGGCGCGGATGTTGTTGTCGATCTTCAGGCCGAGATAGTCGATGACGAGGTCGCTGTAGAAGCCCTCTTTCCACGCAGCCGCCGCTTTGATGTGGCTCTCGTAGGCGAGCTGATCCTGCGCCTCCCGCGAGATTTTCCACGTCTTCACCATGATTTCCGTGCTCTGACCCATCGACAGGCCAGTGCGCGGCTCGATGACGCCCGGCATCACGGGCTTGAAGTGCTTCGGACGCAGGCTCAGGAACGGCCCGACGCGCTGGCCGAACGAGCGCGCGCGAAAGCTCTTGAGCAGCAGCTGCTGGTAGGACTTCGGATAGACGATCGGCGGATCGCTGATGGTGTCGACGCCACCGGCGAGGCCCGCGTCGATCTGCCCGAGCGCGATCTTGTTGCCGATGTCGATGGCCGCTTCGAGGCCCGTGCCGCAGGCCCGCTGCACGTCGACGCCCGGCGTCTGCGGATCGAGTCCCGAGGCGAGCACGCACTCGCGGACGAGGTTGTAATCCTTCGAATGCTTGATGACCGCGCCGGCCATGGCATCGCCGAGCCGAACGCCCTGCAGCTTGTATTTGTCGACCACGCCACGGAAGGCAGCGGTCAGCATGTCCTGGTTACCGACGGAAGCGTAGGCGCCATGCGCCCGCGCAAAGGGAATACGGACGCCGCCGACAATGGCGACCCGTTTGACTGCGGAACCCACGAGCATAGGAACCCCCCGGACGAGAGGGGCGGAAGGATGCCACGCCAGCCCCTCGGACGCGATCAAAAGCCTGAATGGCAGAGAATGCCTAAGTGAAGGCGGGCCGAGGTGTTTTCAACGTTCGGGCGGGCGGGGCAGGGCGCAGGCCGACCTCAGGACCGGGGGCGGCGGCCACGCTCGATGGGGCCTCGCCCGTTCACTCTCGCTCGGCCACGCGCGGGTTCTGCTCGTAGTACCCGTAGCCCAGCGTTTCGATATCCACCAGCTTGCCGTCCTCGAACCGCAGCCGGCGCATCAACTTGTTGGGGCCAAGGTTGTAGACCCACACGTCCACGGGAATTTCCACCAGGCTTTCCCCCACTGAATAAGGACGGCCGCGAATCCAGACCAGGGGTCTGCGCAGTATTGCGCTACGACTCTCGATCTCCGTGGGCTCGCCGCAGAAGGCCATGACCTCGGAGCGGGTGTCGCCTTCGGTGATGAGGTGGCTGCCGCAGCGGAATGCATACGCAGGGCTCGCGGCGGCAGCGCTGAACCCGATTGCGAGAAGCCACTTGTTCATGCGCCTTACGCTAACTCCGGGAGGACTCACTGGCAATGAATCAAATGAGTCGTCGCAGGCAGGAAACGCCTTGAAAACCAGTGTCGCCGTCGTACTACTGTCATTGCTTATGACAGACGCAACGGGCGCCGCGAGTCAGGCCATGGACTGGACCCTGAATGCCGCCCAGCTCGAGCGCGTGAAGAGCGGCGGCATCGTCGCCGAAGGCGAAGTCACGCCGGACAACACTGTCGCAGACGTTCGCGCCGCCATCCGCATCGCTGCGTCACCCGAGCAGGTGTTCCGCACGCTCACCGACTGTGTCCAGGCTTTGAAATTCGTACCGCACCTCAAGCGGTGTAACGTCATCGACACAGCGTCCGACGGCGGCTGGCAGGACGTCGAGCAGGTGGTCGACTACGGCTGGCTCGCGCCGCGCGCGGAATACGTCTTCCACGCCGACTACACGCGCTTTCAGCGCATCGAGTTCTCGCATCTGCGTGGCGACTTTCACGAAAACCAGGGCAGGTGGGAATTCCAGGCGATCCACGGCGGGCAGGGGACGATCGTCGTCTACCAGGCGCGGGTCGCGCCGGCGTTCTACGTGCCCCGCTGGCTCATGCGCATGATGCTGAAGCGCGACCTTCCGGATCTGATGCGGGGCCTCAAGAGTCACGCCGAGGCCGCGCGCCCTGATGCTGCCACGACCGGAAGCAGGACTTCGCCCGCGCGCTAGTCCTCCCTCTTACTGGATTTGCGCACAGTCTGGCCCGGCGGCAAGATGCCGGGCCATTCGGACCCGTAGTGACTCAGCCGGTGATTCAAGGATGAGCACGCGACGCTTTGCGAGCTTTAATGACTTTTATCCGTACTACCTGCGCGAACACGGTAGCCGCGTCTCGCGGCGGCTGCATGTCGTCGGCACGGCGCTCGCACTCGTGTTTCTGATCGCTGCTCTGGTCACCCGCAGGTGGAGCCTTCTGTGGGGCGTGCCGCTGGCGGGCTACGCGTTCGCCTGGGTGGGGCATTTCGTGTTCGAGAAAAATCGGCCGGCCACGTTCCGGCATCCGCTGTACAGCCTGCGGGGTGACTTCACCATGCTCCGCGACGTGCTGACCGGCCGCATTCGCTGGTAAACCATCCATGTCGAGCATTCGCATTGATCGCGTCTTCGAACGGCGCCTCTCCGCGCTGATCAACAGCGGCGAGCCGCAGGTCCTGCAGGGCGGCCGCAAGGGCGTCGAGAAGGAATCCCTGCGCGTGACGCCGAAGGGCCTGCTGTCGCGCAACGCGCATCCGGCCGCGCTCGGCTCCGCGTTGACCAACGAGCACATCACCACCGACTTTTCCGAAGCGCTCATCGAGCTCGTGACGCCCGCGTTCACGCAAAGCTGGGAGCTGTTGCAATACCTGCTGGACCTTCACCAGTTCGTTTATCGCCATCTCGACGACGAGTTGCTGTGGGCGACGAGCATGCCGTGCGCGATCGACGGCGACGCTGCCATTCCGCTCGCGCAGTTTGGCACGTCGAACGTCGGGCGCATGAAGACGATCTATCGCAACGGCCTCGGCATGCGGTACGGGCGCATGATGCAGGCCATCTCCGGCGTGCATTTCAATTATTCGTTTCCGACGAAATTCTGGGAAGCGCTGGCCGTCGTGCGCGAATCGCACGATTCCGGGCAGGAGTTTATTTCGGCCCGCTACTTCGATCTGCTGCGTAATTACCGGCGTTACGGCTGGATCGTGCTCTATCTGTTCGGCGTTTCGCCAGTGGTCTGCAAATCGTTTCTGCGCGGCCGCGATGCGGGCCTGCGCGAGCTCGCGGGCGGAACGATGTACGAGCCGTACGCCACCAGCCTGCGCATGAGCGATCTCGGCTATCGCAATCGAAACCAGGCGGGCCTGTCGGTTTCGGTGAACAGCCTCGACGAATACATCCGCGATCTCACGCATGCGATCTTCACGCCGCATCCGCCTTACGAAGCGATGGGCGTGAAGGAAACTGATGCACCCGGCCCGCCGGGCGCCTTCGGCTATCGACAGCTCAACGCGAACATCCTGCAGATCGAGAACGAGTACTACAGCTTCATCCGGCCGAAGCGCGTCGCGCAGTCCGGCGAACGTCCGACCAAGGCGCTGCGGCGCGCGGGCGTCGAATACGTCGAAGTGCGTGCGCTCGATGTGAGCGCGTTCGATCCGGTCGGCGTGAATCAGAACAAGCTGCGCTTCCTGGAAGCGTTTTTGGCGCTGTGCGTGCTGAAGGACAGCCCGCTGATCTCGTCGTCAGAGGAAGGTCCGCTGGACCAGAATCACGTCACCGTGGCGCGTCGCGGACGCGAGCCCGGGCTCACGCTGGTGAAAGACGGTCGCAACGTGTCGATGCGCGACTGGGCGCGCGAGCTCATCGACTCCATGACGGGCATTTGTGAAGTGCTGGATCAGGGCGATCCGCTGCGTCCCTACACCAATGCGCTGGGTGTGCAGGCCGCCAAACTCGACAACGTGGCGCTCACGCCGTCGGCTCGCCTGCTCAACGAGCTCGAGTCGACCGGCGAGTCGTTCTTTGAACAGGCTCTCAGAATGTCGACTTTCCATAAGGAGTATTTCCTCGAGCTGTACGCCCCCAACCAGGACCGGCTCGGCGAGTTTGCCGCGGCCGCAGAAGAGTCCCTGGAGCGCCAGAAGCGGCTGGAGACCGGTCAACAGGAGCCGTTTGATGCGTACCTCGCTCGCTATTTTGCGAAGTGAGTCACAGAAACTGTTTTTACATATTTTCGTCGTAATAATTTCACTCCCCTTCGGGACTTTCGTCGCTAGAATCCGACCTCACAGCTGGAATGGATGTCCAGCCCGAACAACAACGAATCCCCGCAGGTCTCCGATCATGAAAACTCGAGTTGACGCATTGACTGTATTTCCGCGTCCGGGAAAGGCGGCCAACGAAGAGTACGTGCCCGTTCTCAAGGAACAGGCCTCCCAGGGCTGGAATGCGTACGAAGTCTGGCGCACCCGCATCAAGGCTGCGATGCCCGAGCTCACGCAGCGCACTCCTGTGACCCGGTGATCCCCGAGCGCGCTGTCGTGGACGGTATTTCAACCGTCCCAGACGCGCCGCGCGCCGGCCGACTGACCCTGAGATTTGCCGCCGAGCTCGAAGCCGAGTATCGCGCTTCGCGCCGGCCCATCGAGCGACGCTGGGCTCGCATGAGCCTCTACGTGGCGCTTTCCACGGTGCTGGGGTTCGCGGTCATCGATCACTTCGTACTGCCCGCACCGCGCATGGGCAATTCGGATGTGGTGCGCTTCGGCCTGCACCTGCCGATGGTTCTCGTGATGCTCGTGCTGACGGGCGAGCGTTTCTTCACGAAGTGGTACCAGCCTGCGATCCAGATTGCCGCGCCGCTATTCGGAATCGGCAGCGTGATTCTCGCCGCGCAGGCTTCGCCGGAACAGCTGCCTCTCATTGCCGCACGACTGCTGCTGGCCGTGTTCTTTTTCTATTTCATGATCACGCTGTCGTTCAACGCAGCGCTGCGCACGAACGCGGTGTTGATCGTTGCTTACTGTACGGCGACCGCGATGGGCTTCATTCCGCCGCACATCGCCGCCTATCAGCTGTTCGTGCTGCTGTGTGCGAACCTGATCGGCGCGCTGGGCTGCTACGCGCTCGAGCATGCGAATCGCATGGCGTTCCTCGATCGCAAGCGGCTCGTCGAAGTGGCGATGCACGACGGGCTCACGGGCCTGCTCAATCGCGCCGCGCTCGAAGAGCAGGTGCGTCGGCTGTGGCAACAGGCTGCGCGCGACCGCCAGCCCGTGTCGGTTGTGCTGATCGATATCGATCACTTCAAGGCTTACAACGATCGCTACGGTCATCAGGCCGGCGATCAATGCCTGCGTGATGTGGCGCGTGCCGTGCGCGCAGCGGCGCGCCGGCGGCCGCTCGATCTCGTGGCTCGCTACGGTGGCGAAGAGCTGATCTGCGTGCTGTTCGGCGCGGACCGTTCGCATGCCGAGACCGTTGCGCGCTCGGTGCTCGACGCAATCCGCGAGCTGCGCATTCCTCACGTGGCTTCGCTCACACGCCCGTACGTGACCGCGAGCGTTGGCACGGCCACTCTCGAGCCCAGCACTGACTGTCCGCACGATCACGCTGTGCAGTTCGCCGATCGCGCGCTCTACACCGCGAAGGAAACGGGCCGCGATGGCTGGCACTGCCACGATCCGGCCATATCCGTGCAGTATTCCTCGACGCCGACCGGCAGCTTCCGCAAGACGGCGAGCTGAACGCCTACCCCGTCCGGGAGAGCGGCGCTCGCGTCTGTGACCGTCGTGTTACCCTCTCGCGCCCTATGAATGCGCTCTCCGTCCGCGGCCTCGTCAAGACCTACAAGAATGGCGTGCAGGCCCTCAAAGGGATCGATCTCGACGTCGAACAAGGCGATTTCTTCGCGTTGCTCGGGCCGAATGGCGCCGGTAAGACCACGCTGATCGGCATCGCCACATCGCTGGTCAACAAGACGGCGGGCAGCCTCGCGATCTTCGGCTACGACATCGATCGACAGCTCGAAGCGGCCAAGGCCTGCATCGGCGTCGTCCCGCAAGAGCTCAACTTCAACATGTTCGAATCGCCGCAGACCATCCTGGTGAACCAGGCGGGGTTCTACGGCATCGAGCGCAAGGTCGCGCGCGAGCGCGCCGAGAAATATCTCAAGGCGCTGCAGTTGTGGGACAAGAAGGACAAGATGTCCCGCAGCCTGTCCGGCGGCATGAAGCGGCGCCTGATGATCGCGCGTGCGCTCATGAATGAGCCGCGGCTGCTGATCCTCGACGAGCCGACGGCGGGCGTGGATATCGAGATCCGTCGCTCGATGTGGGAGTTCCTGCGCGAGATCAACGAGCAGGGCACGACCATCATTCTCACGACGCATTATCTCGAAGAGGCTGAAACCCTCTGCCGCAACATCGCCATCATCGATGGCGGCCAGATTGCCGAGCGGGACCGCATGAGCAGCCTGCTCCGCAAGCTCCACAGCGAAACGTTCGTGCTGACCTCGCGGAACGCGCTCGATACCGCGCCGAAGCTCGAAGGCTATGGCGTGACGCTCGTCGATGACCACACACTCGAAGTGGAAGTTTCCAAGGAACAGAACCTGAACGACATCTTCTCGCGCCTGTCCGGGCTTGGCATCGAGGTGCTGAGCATGCGGAACAAGGTGAACCGGCTGGAAGAGATTTTCATGCGACTCGTGGAGGCGCGCGGCGAGAAAGCGGCGAGTGACGCGGCTGCCGCTGCCGCACAGACTGCAGCCGCGCCGGCCGCGCGCGCGCAGGGGGGCAAGTAAGTGAGCGTCTCTCCCGCCGCACCTCCGACTGGATCAGGCGTCGCCGCGAACGACGGCGGAACCTTCGGTGGCGCGGCGATCAATCTCTCTGCCATTCGCTGGATCGGTTTCAAAACCATCGTCATCCGCGAATACGGCCGCATCATTCGCATCTGGGGCCAGACGCTGGTTCCGTCCGCCGTCACGGCAACGCTGTATTTCGTGATCTTCGGCAGCCTCATCGGCAAGCGTGTTGGCGACATGGGCGGCTTCGGCTACATGCAGTACATCGCGCCGGGCCTCATCATGATGTCCGTCATCACCAACTCTTATGCGAACGTCGTGTCGTCGTTCTTCGGTGCGAAGTTCGGCAAGCACATCGAAGAGCTGCTGGTTTCGCCGCTGCCAAACTGGCTCATCGTCGCGGGCTATGTCACCGGTGGTGTGATGCGCGGCCTGATGGTGGGCGCGGTCGTCACCATCGTGTCGATCCTGTTCACGCACCTGCAGGTGCATCACCTCGTGATGATTCTCGCGGCGGTGCTGCTCACCTCGATCGTGTTCTCGCTCGGCGGGCTCATCAACGCCGTGCTCGCGAAGAACTTCGACCAGGTGAACTGGGTGCCGGCGTTCATTCTCACGCCGCTCACGTACTTCGGCGGAGTGTTCTATTCGGTGTCGCTGCTGCCGGAGTGGGCGCAGAAGCTCTCGTACGCGAATCCGATTCTCTACATGGTGAATGCGTTCCGGCACGGCTTTCTCGGCGTGTCGGATGTGAATGTCGGGCTCGCGTTTGGGATCATGGCGGTGGCGGCAGTCGTGCTGTTTGGCGCGGCCCTCACCATGCTCAACCGGGGCATGGGCATCCGCGAGTGATCTTGCGGTACCGGTCGGCCGGTACCATATGTAGTTGACGGCGCCCTCCGCGCGTCTATATCTTGTGTCCCACGTTGGTGTCGTGGGCTCACCCCTCACGACTGAAAAGGGAACCCGGTGACCTCTTCGAAAGAGCACTCCGGGGCTGCCCCGCAGCGGTAATCGAGAACGACCTTCGCCATATGCACTGGCCCTCACGGGCTGGGAAGCGGCGAACAGTAGGAACACGCACAGCTCGCCTCACGGCACCCAGTGCGCCACGCTCGTAAGCCCGAAGACCTGCCAACGGCGCGCATGCGCCGGGAAATATCCCGATCGCGTGCGTGGTTCGCCTCGAGCCCCGAGGGAGGGCTGGCAGGTCTTGTGTGCCCGCGTGCGTCAGCGCGCCTGGGCCGCATTCCCGCCATCGCTTCCCCGTGGCTGCCACGACAACACCGGGGGAGTGATCCACAGATGCCGAGCGAGTCTCTTCAAGCCGCGTCCATTCGGACCGAATCCAGTCGATTTCAACCTGTCATCGATGCGGGCGATGACACCTACAGCCAGACCACCATGCGCGTCCGCAAGCGCAACGGGTCCACCGAGCCGGTGGACGTCAACAAGATCGTGCGCGCGATCGGCCGCTGCTGCGTCGGCCTCACCGACGTCGATTCGATGCGCGTGGCGACCAAGACCATCAGCGGCCTGTACGACGGCGCCACGACTCGCGAGCTCGACCAGCTCTCGATCCAGACCGCCGCGGCGCTGATCGTGGAAGAACCACAATACGCCCGGCTCGCCGCGCGGCTGCTGTCCACGTTTGTCGACAAGGAAGTGCGCAACCAGGAAATCCACGCATTCTCGCAGTCGATCGGCGCCGCGCATCGGCTCGGCCTCGTGAACGAACGGCTCGCGGAATTCGCCGCGCGCAACGCGCGCAAGCTCAACGACGCCATCGTCAACGAACGCAATCGCGAGTTCGAGTACTTCGGTTTGCGCACGGTGTACGACCGTTACCTGCTCAAGCATCCGCAGACGCGACTCGCCGTCGAGACGCCGCAGCAGTTCTTCATGCGCATCGCCTGTGCGCTCGCGCAAAGTGTCGCGGACGCGATCGAGCTATACGCGCATTTCTCTTCGCTGCAGTACCTGCCGAGCTCGCCCACGATGTTCAACGCCGGCACGATGCATGAGCAGCTTTCGAGCTGTTTCCTGCTCGACTCGCCCTCGGACGATCTGGAGAGCATCTACAAGCGCTATACCGATGTCGCGATGCTCTCGAAGTTCAGCGGCGGCATCGGCCTCGCCTATCACCGCGTTCGCTCGCGTGGATCGCTCATCGCCGGCACGAATGGCAAGTCCAATGGCATCGTGCCGTGGCTCAAGACGCTCGATGCTTCCGTGGCGGCGGTGAATCAGGGCGGGCGTCGCAAGGGCGCCGCCTGTGTCTACATCGAGCCGTGGCACGCAGATATCGAGGAGTTCCTCGAGTTACGCGACAACACGGGCGACGAAGCTAGCCGCACGCACAACCTGAATCTCGCCAACTGGGTGCCAGACTTGTTCATGCGGCGCGTGGAAGTCGACGGCCCGTGGAGCCTGTTCGATCCGAAGACCGAGCCCGGCCTGTGTGACCTCTATGGGCCGGAGTTCGACGCGGCGTACGAGCGCGCAGAAACCGACGGCAAGGCGATCAAGGTCGTGAAAGCGCGTGAGCTGTACGCGCGCATGATGCGAACGCTTGCGCAGACCGGCAACGGTTGGATGACCTTCAAGGACAAGTCCAACCTCGCATGCAATCAGACCGCGCTGCCGGGCCGTACCGTGCATCTTTCGAATCTCTGCACCGAGATCATCGAGGTGACGTCGTCGGATGAGACGGCCGTGTGCAATCTCGGCTCGATCAACCTCGGGCGACACACCGCAGCGACGGACGACGGTCGTGTGATGTTCGATTTCGAGAAGCTGGCGCGCACCGTGCGAGTGGCCGTGAATCAGCTCGATCGGGTGATCGACCTGAATTTCTATCCGATCGCGACGACGCGCGCGTCGAACATGCGCTGGCGACCGGTGGGTCTCGGGCTCATGGGCTTGCAGGATGTGTTCTTCCAGATGCGGCTGGCGTTCGACAGCGACGAGGCGCGCGCGCTGTCGAAGCGCATCTCCGAAGAGATCTATTTCCATGCGCTGACGGCATCGTGCGAGCTCGCCGCTCAGCATGGCGCGCATCCGGCGTTCGCGGAGACGCGTGCGGCGCGCGGGGAATTGCAATTCGATGCGTGGGGCGTTCTGCCGGACAACCAGGATCGCTGGGAGGCGTTGCGCGCTCGTGTGCGGGAAGTGGGTCTGCGGAATTCGCTGCTCGTAGCGATTGCGCCGACAGCGACGATTGCATCCATCGCCGGATGCTACGAGTGCATCGAGCCGCAGGTGTCGAACCTGTTCAAGCGGGAGACGCTGTCGGGTGATTTCCTGCAGGTGAATCGCTATCTCGTGACCGAGCTGAAAGCGCTGGGGCTATGGAGTGATTCCATGCGGACACGACTCAAGATGAGCGAAGGATCGGTGCAGGACCTGGTCGAGCTGCCTGAGACGCTGCGCAAGGTGTACCGCACGGCATGGGAAATCCCGATGCGCGCGTTGATCGACATGGCTGCGGATCGTGGCGCGTTCATCGACCAGAGCCAGTCGCTCAACTTGTTCGCGGAGAACCCGAACATCGGCGCGCTGTCGTCGATGTATTTCTATGCGTGGAAGAAGGGATTGAAGACCACGTATTACCTGCGGTCGCGGCCGGCGACCAAGATCACCAAGGCAACCGTTCAAGCGGGCGAGTCGAGCGCCGGCGTGAAGCGCGCCGCCCACTCCAGCGCTGATGCGCCGAATGCTGAAGCCGCCATCGCCTGCTCCCTCGAAAATCCTGAACACTGTGAGGCCTGCCAGTGACTCCTTCCATCAACGGCGATCGTCTGTCCCGTCTGCTCGACCCCGGCTTCAGTCTCACGCTGCGGCCCATGGCCTATCCGCAGTTCTTCGAGATGTACCGGGATGGCATCAAGAACACCTGGACCGTGGAGGAGGTCGACTTCTCCACCGACGTTGGCGACCTGCGCAACAAGGTGACCGACGCCGAGCGCCACATGATCCAGCGGCTGGTGGCGTTCTTCGCCACGGGCGACTCCATCGTATCGAACAACCTGGTGCTGAATCTCTACAAGCACATCAATGCGCCCGAAGCGCGCATGTATCTGTCGCGCCAGCTCTACGAAGAATCGCTGCACGTGCAGTTCTATCTCACGCTGCTCGACACCTATGTGCCTGATCCTGTGGAGCGCGCCCGCGCCTTCGCGGCGATCGAGAACATTCCGTCGATTCGCAGCAAGGCGGAGTTCTGCTTCAAGTGGATGGACTCGATCCAGTCGATCGAACGCCTCGAGACGCGCGAGCAGCGCCGCCAGTTCCTGCTGAACCTCATCTGCTTCGCGGCGTGTATCGAAGGCCTGTTCTTCTTTGGCGCGTTCGCCTACGTCTATTTCTTACGATCGCGCGGTCTGCTTCACGGTCTCGCGGGAGGCACGAACTGGGTGTTCCGTGACGAAAGCGCGCACATGTCGTTTGCGTTCGAGGTCGTGAACACCGTGCGCAAAGAAGAGCCCGATCTCTTCGATGCGCGCATGGCAGAGCAGGTGAACGAGATGCTCGACGACGCCATCCGCTGCGAAATGCAGTTCGCGGAAGACTTGCTGGGCGGCGGAGTGGCAGGGTTGTCCGTGCGCGATGTGCGCAAGTATCTCGAGTTCTGCGCGGATCAGCGGCTGCACACGCTGGGGCTGCCGAAACGATATGGAGCACGCAATCCGCTGGCGTTCATGGATCTGCAGGATGTGCAGGAGGTGACGAACTTCTTCGAGCGGCGGGTTTCGGCTTATCAGATGGGGGTGACGGGGGAGGTGGCGTTGGATGTGGCGTTTTGAGGGGAAGCTATCCAGGAGTGGAATGAGAGGCCCTCGATCGCCGCGCGGCTAAGAGGGCGACTAACAGTGGCGGCTAAGAAGGCGTTGATAGAAACGCTCTTAGCCGCCCGGCGATTGAGGGCTTCCCCTCTTAAACGCCTACTTCTGCTTCCAGCCCCCACCCTCCTGATACCACGTACCGCCCTCAGCCTTCGCAATCCACCGGCGCGCGAACGTGCTCTGAATATCCGACTTCCACTCCGGATGCCCATTGGCCTTGGCCACTTCCTCGTAGAGCGCGTCGCGGTCGCGATTGTCCTCTGACACCAGGCGCTTCACGTTCGCTCGCTCCGGCAGCGGCACCGCGTTGGCGTCGCGCACGTCCACGTGGCCGTCCGAGGTGAAGCCGACGGCACCTGAGGCGAAGTAAGGCTTGAGCTGCTGATACCGCGCGGCCATCGAACCCGCGATGGCGCGGATCTCCGGCGTGTTCACGTCGATGTTGGCGCTGGCCTGCGCATGGGCGACAGGGACGAGCGCATTCAACACTGTGCCGAGCGCGAACGTGAGCGCCGAAGGCTCAGCGCGCTGCTCCAACGGAGCAATCGGCGCGAGCTGTGGAACGAGCGTGGAGCCTTGCGGCTTGTTCTCGTTCTTGCCCTGCGGCTGCGCGGCACCGGTTGAGCCCGTCACCGTGTCGATGATCTGATCTGCCGCAGACTGAGCTGCCGCCGCGGGAAAATAGACGTTGACCGTAACGCATGCAGCGAGCAGCACGGCCATCAGAAGTTTCAACGGCAGAACCCGACGCATGGTGATGTCTCCTGAACGATGCGCGATTGTCACAGCGACAGTATGAATGGACCCTGAATGGCCCAGTTTAAGGAATTTCGGCTCAACGGGTCTCGCAAAACAAAACAGACGATCCTCTCCAGCGACTCGCATTGCACTCGCGGTTGACCTGGCAGCCGGCCAGTGAGCCGCAAATCCGACACACTCACTCCACAACCGGTGCGTTCTGGGTGGCCGACGAGATCTGCGCTAGCAGCTGGGGCCACGCGACGCGTCCCTGGTTGCCGATGATATCGATGCGCGGCAAGCCCCGACCCCGCACGAGGTAGTACCCCACGCCGGCCGGTTCGATCCCGCTCATCGTGCAGACTTCGTTTTCGAGGCGGCAGGCGATGCCGATGCGGTCATAACGATAGTCGTCGAAAAATTTCAGCACCCCGGACTGCAGCGCCTGGGTCACCATGCTGCCACCGCCGCCCACGTTCGAAATGCTGGTGATGGCCTTGGCGCTGATGAGTTTTTTGGAGCTGTCTTCCGGTGTCGAATACAGCCGCGCGTCGAACGCGACGGGGGACCAGTTGAACAGCTCCAGCCCCAGCACGTCGGCGTCGAGCCGGCCGGTGATGCTGCCGATCTCGAACGTATTGGTGACGAGGGACAGGTCGAGCCCGCGGGCCGTGACGTCGGCGAGCAGGCGCGGCCACGGGCCGAGCGGGTTCTCGATTTTCAGACCGCGGCCGACGATGCTGCCATCGAACACACTGGCCACGAGGTCGCCTTCCACGGTCAGCACGCGGTTGCGATACGTGAGCCCTGGCACGCGTCCGCCGAGCTGGCCATTGAGCTCGGGCCAGCCGAATGCGCGACTCAGCAGCTTCATGCTGATGGGCTCGAGCGTCGCATCGAAATCGAGCTCGGCTGCTTCATCACCGAGATTCCGGGTATTGAGCGTGTTGACGACGACGGCGCCGTCGAACACCGGCAGGCGCGCGGGTTTCGTGAGCTCGAAGCCGAGCCCGCGCGTGCGGAATTCCAGTCGCGAGGCGCCGCCCGTCAGACCATACGCGGACGCGCTGTTCCACGACACGGTGGAAGGCGTCACCTGCGTGTTCTCGTCTTTCGCCCAATGCAGGTCCGCATTCACGCCGGCCATGGTGAACTTCTTTTTCGCGTCCTCCATGTTCAGTCCCGACACGTAGAGCGCCAGCTGCGTCACCGCGTTGTCGTTCACGTCGACACTGCCGTGTGCAGAACCCGTCGTTTTCAATTGCCCGAAATCAGTTGCAGCAAGGCCAATCTGCAGGAAGCTCGTGTACGCAGCGGGGAACTGCAGGTTTGCGAGATCCACGTGAGCGAGCACGACGCGCGGGGTTTCATCGAGCGCGATGCGGGCCTGGCCGCGCGCCTGCGTCAGGTTTTTCTGGGTGAGCGTGATGTCATCGAGAATGAGCAGCGACTGGCCATTGAGCTGACCGCGCGCGTCGAGCGTGATCGGATTCGTCGCAAGATTCAGCAGCACCGGGCCGGCGAGGGTTTGGCCGCTGGTGCCTTCGAGATGGCCTTGCAGCTCGAAATTCGAAGCAGTACGCGTGGCCGTTGTTCGCAGCGTAGTGATCAAGTTTTCCGCCACCACGGTGCCGTCTTCGTTCGTCAGGTTGAAGTCCTGGGTCGTCGTGTCGGCCGCCACCTGAAGGCCGTCACCGCGATTCGAGGCCTGCCCTGCAACGTCGATGTGTCCCGTGAAATCCAGCGTGGTCGGCGCCTTGAACCAGGGCGACACGAGCGCCCGCACCTGAACGATGTCGAGCCCGTTCGCGCGACCTTCCACCGCCCAGCCTTTCGCGTCGGCCTGCCCCGAGAACTGCGCCGTTCCGCCAGCGACTGGCAGGCCCGAGCCCTGCGCGGTGGCGGACCGGGTGTTCGTGTCGTATTCGGCCGCGATGTTCAGCGTGATGCTCTTGGTGGGCCCGCCGTCGGCGGAGGCACGACCCTCGCGACAGGCAACCTTGGGCTCACGGATGTAAAGACTGGTGCACTCGAAGTGCACGTTGCGAAGAGGCCCAAGGGGCTGGGGCATTTCCACGCGCTCGGCGCGCACCTGCGCCACGGGGTTGTTCCGCGAAAGATCCAACGTGACCGTGGTGCCGCCGACCTGCGTGCCGGAGCCTTCAATTTGCGCGACTTCGAGAACGATGCGGTCGACGGCCCACGCAGGCGAGCCCGCGCAGGCCAGCCCCAGCGCAGCAAAAGCCCACACAGTCAGGCCGCAGCGGCCGCCGCGCTGCACAGAGTTACGTTCGACAGATCTCGTCATGGTTGCAGTCTATAGCCGGCCGCGCGCGCCGAAAATCCAAGCCCAGATGTGATGTATTTCACGCAAAGCCCATTCTAACCCCTCGTAGAAACAAAACATTCACGTAGCAGTCATCGTGCCGACTCCGCTCGAGCCAAAACTGCCAATCTCGAAAGGGTGCGACAAATGGACGACCCTACCGGCCCAGCACGGGCATCGAGGACGCACATGAAGACCGCCAGTCTCAGCGCGCTGTTCGCGCGCATCGATGCCGCCGAATACGGCATCTGCCGCCGCCTCAATCGCGCGTCCTCGCACGGTGGCCTGCGGAACACCTTTCGCGTCGCGAGCCGCCTCGGCGATGGCGTCATCTGGTACGCGATGCTGGCCCTTCTCCCGATTCTCTACGGCCGCATGGCGGTAAAGCCGGCGATCGTCATGGCGCTCACCGGCGTCGTCGGCGTGCTGCTCTACAAGGTGCTCAAAAAAATCTGCGTGCGCGAGCGGCCGTTCATCACGCATACGTCGATCTCGCTCGCGATGGCGCCGCTCGACCGCTACAGCTTCCCGTCCGGCCACACGCTCCACGCCGTGTCGTTCACATGGCAGGCGGTGGTGCAGTTTCCGGAGCTGAGCTGGGTGCTGATCCCGCTGGCGACGCTCATCGCAGCGTCGCGCGTAGTGCTCGGCCTTCACTATCCGACGGACGTGCTCGCGGGTGCCGCGATCGGCGCCGGCCTCGCGACCGCCGGCCTGACGTTCGCCTGAATTCTTGCGCGTCCTCTTCATCTCCGACGTCTACTTTCCCCGGGTCAACGGCGTCTCGACGTCGATCCGCACTTTTCGTGAGGACCTGCACGCGTGCGGCATCGAAACGGTGCTCGTCGCGCCTGCCTATGACTCGAAGGCGGACACTCCCGAAGTGGCCGCCGACGACCCAAGCATCGTGCGCGTGCCCAGCGCGGGCGTGCCGGGCGATCCTGAAGACCGCCGGATGCGCTGGGGTCCGCTCAAGCGCGCGCTCCGGGGGCTGGGATGCGACGAGTTCGATCTCGTCCACATCCATACGCCGTTCATCGCGCACTACGCCGGTCGATGGTTCGCCCGCCGGTGCGCCATTCCGTGCATGGCTACCTATCACACGTTCTTCGAGGAGTACCTGCACCATTACGTGCCGGTGATCCCCCGAAGCGTCGGGCGCTTCGTCGCCAAGCATTTCACCCGGTCGCAGTGCCGGGACGTGAACGCGCTGATTGCGCCTTCCGAGCCGATGCGCATCGTGCTCGAGGCCTATGGCGTCACGACGCCGATCCATGTGCTGCCCACCGGCTTACCGGCCGACCGCTTCAACAAAGGGGACGGCGCACGTTTCCGCACGTCGGTCGGTCTGCCGCTCGACGCGCCGGTGATGACCTACGTCGGCCGCGTGGCGCACGAGAAGAACATCGAGTTCCTCGTGAAGGTGTTCGCGGCCGTCCGGGCGAAGAATCCCGCGGCGCTGTTTGTGATTGCAGGCGAGGGCCCGGCGCGCGAGTCGTTGCGCCAACTCGTTGCGCGCATGGGATTGGCTGATCACGTCCGCTTCGTGGGCTACCTCGACCGCAATACGACGCTGCTCGACTGCTACGCAGCCGCGGATGTCTTCGCCTTCGCTTCACGTACGGAGACGCAGGGGCTCGTGCTTCTAGAAGCCATGGCGCAGGGAACGCCGGTTGTATCTACAGCCGAGCTTGGCACGAAGTTCGTGCTGAAAGACGGCGTCGGTTCGCTGGTGATGCCCGAACGTGTGGAAGAGTTCGCGGCAGCGGTGTTGCGAGTGCTGGAAGATAAAGGCCTGCATGCGATGCTTGCGGCGAGCGGCAGGGAATATTCGCTCACGTGGTCGTCGTTGACGCTTGCCCAGCGTCTCGCCGATATCTATCGGGCGATGGGTGGCGTCGGCGCTCGGCGACAGAACACGCTGCCTCAGTCGCCCCGCATGCGGAAGCTGGAACGAGGGTTTATCTGCGCTACACTGAGGCGCAAATGAGCCAGCGGCTGTCGGCTCACGGGATCGGGTCTCGGAAAAATCGCCGTGGCGATTTTTTCCCATCGAGGAGCAACTGCAGTGGGGGCGAAACGCGCATTGATCGTTGACGACTCGAAGTCGGCGCGCGTGTTCCTGTCCCGCATCCTCGAAAAATACGAAATCGACGTCGACAGCGTCGAGAACGCCGAGGCGGCCATCGAATTCCTCGGCAGCCATCGCCCCGACGTGATCTTCATGGACCACATGATGCCGGGCATGGATGGCTTCCAGGCCGTGCAGGCCATCAAGAACAATCCGCGCACCGCGACCATCCCGATCATGATGTACACCTCGCAGGAAGGTGAGTTGTACCTCGGTCAGGCGCGTGCGCTGGGCGCCGTCGGCGTGCTACCGAAGCAGATCAAGCCAGCGGATGTGTCGAAGGTGCTCTATCAGCTGCACCTCGTGGCGGACCGGCGCACAGCCGAGCAGACGTCGTTCAAGCCCGTCACGCTGGAAGCGGTCGAGGTGCTGGCCGAGGGCGTCGCCCCACCAGGCTCCAAGCCGCTCACGGACACAGCCCTGCGTGACCTGTTTGCAGAGCTGCGGCGCGCGCTCATGGCGAGTATCGACACGCAGTCGGAGCGCATCACCTCCGACGTTCGCATGCTCATTCAGGACGCGCAGCTCGGTGCGAACAGCCCGGCGCGCGGTTCGCGGGAAAGCCGCTCCGCGTGGGTCTTTGCCAGTCTCGCGCTCATCGTTGCGCTGGCCAGTGCCGGCTTGTGGTGGCACGAGGCTCGCCTGCGTCAGGATCTTGTGCAGCAGCTGGCGGAGGTCAAGACTGCCGCCGCCGCGGCCGCCGCGGCCGCCGCCGCCGGTGCTGCGAAACCGTCAGCGGCAATCGACGAAACGCCGTATCTGGGTGACGAAGGGCCGGGCAGCGCCGATGGCGCGGGCGAATCTGCAGCGGCGGCACGCACAGTCGCGATCGGCGCAGCAGGCGCAGGTCTGGCCGCCCTCGACGATCACAAACCCATCGTGGCTCCCGTTCCGTACGGAGAGCATCCGCTCACCGGTTCGCGACTCGATCTGCTCCGACAAGTGTTCAGCCGACTCGCGGCTCGTAACTACACGGGCATCGTCGACGTGCGCACTTTCCCGGGCCGTTTCTGCCTCGTGGGGAATGCCACAGAAGGGTATTCCATCGCGCCGGACGAGCTCGCGTACTCTCGCTGCAACCTGGTCGGCAACCCGCTCGAAGACAGCCTGGCGCCGTCGCAGCGGGAATCGCTTGGCTACGCCAATCTCGTGGGCGAGTTCCGCAGCGCTACGCGCGGCGCGCTCGACATCCGATTCACTGCGGGTGATGCCACCGCGCTCGTGTCGAGCTATCCGCAGATCTCCAGTGTCTTGACGGCGGGTGAATGGAACAAAGCCGCTACGTCGAATAACAGGATTGAAGTCCGCCTGAAGTGACCTTCGACGACAGTTTCCAACCGCCGGCGTGGATGCGCAGTCCACACCTGCAATCCATGCTCGTGAGCCTTCCGGTGCGCCGTCGCTTCGTCGAACGGCGTGCGGCCGCGCTGCTTCAAGCGAGCCAGGAGCATCTGCTCGATTGCGGTGACGGCGTCACCTTGCAGAGCTTTCATTCGAGTCGTATCGGTCAGGCGGGCAGCTCGAGTGATCGCACGTCTGCCGGCATCGTGGTGCTCGTGCACGGCTGGGAAGGCAGCTCCGACTCGCTCTACATGCTTTCGCTCGCGCAGACTCTGTTCAACGCGGGCTACGAGATCGTGCGCCTCAATCTGCGGGACCACGGCACCACGCATCACCTGAATCGCGACATCTTCCATTCGTGCCTGCTGCCCGAAGTGGTGGGCGCGGTCAAACGCATCGAAGAAATGTATGCAGGCAAGCGGCTGCACCTCGCTGGCGTTTCACTCGGTGGCAACTTCATGCTTCGCGTGGCTGCACGGGCCGGCGAGGCGGGGCTCAACATCGGCAAAGTCGTTGCGATTTCGCCGGTACTCGATCCGGTGGAGACGCTGCATGCGCTGGAGTCCGGCCTTGCGCTGTATCACTGGTACTTCATCCGCAAGTGGAATCGCTCGCTCGTGAAGAAGCAGGCGGCGTGGCCCGACTACTACGATTTCGCGGAGTTCTTACGGCTCACCAGCCTGCGCGACAAAACAGCGGAGATGGTGGCGCGGTTCACGCAGTTCGCGAGCCTGGATGATTACCTGAACGGCTATTCGATCACCGGCGATCGGCTGGCGACGCTGACGTGCTCCGCGACGATCATCACCGCTCAGGACGATCCCATCATTCCCGCGCGTGGACTCGAGCGGTTGAGTCCGTCACCGCATCTGAAGGTGACGCTCACGCGCTATGGCGGGCACTGTGGATTCTTCGACACGCTGTCTGGCCCCACCTGGCTGGAGAAGCGGTTGGTCGAGGAGCTGGCGAGCGCCTGATCTGAAGAGACTCGGTTGCTTCGGGCGCGCGGCGAACCCAAACGAAGAAAATCGCTCAGCGGCTGACCAGTGTTTCCGGCCGCACGACAGTCGATGCATCGCTGGTGATCGTCGCATCGTGCATGCGAGACAGCGTTACGGCGTGAGCTCGCATCGCGTCGCCGAGCTCACGGGCGTTGCGTGTCGAAACGAAATCCGCGCCGCGTGACGCAAGCGAGAGCGCTTCGTCCAGGGTGGCCGACGCGCGAACGGCCCAGCGCCACGGCCCGCGCCACAGCGCGCCCTTCGGCGGCAACAGCGACAGATCGCAGAACAGATACTCCGGCTGGAGCGCCTCATATTTGAGCCGCGTGTGATTGTCGTACGCACGCAGTTCCCACCCGATCGGCAGGCCCATCGAGTGGCGCGCGCGATGAATCGCCGGCAAATCTGCCGAGACGACGATGCAGCGGCTGCGAAAGGGCTTGATCGTTTCCGCCACCTGCGCAACGACCTGATCGGCGCCGAAACGCGCGAGGCTCGCGTGACACAGATTCACGAACACCGTCGTCTCGGGCCGCTTCGTGATGAGGCTCAGCACGTCGACGAGCCTTGGAATGCAGGTGCCGGAGAAACGCTGGCCGAATCGATGCGCTTCGCTCGCGTCCACCAGTGCGAGCTCCGCGGCGGTGAGACTGCCGATGGACATGAGCACGCCTTCGATCATCACATCATCGCCGCGCACGGCGATCGGCACGCCATTCGCCGAGAGCTGCACATCCACTTCCATCAGGCGCACGCCGAGATCGAGCGCCGCCTGAAAGGCGGGCAACGTGTTTTCCGGATGTCCGGATGCGTCGCCGCCGCGGGCGACGAGATGAAGGAATCGAGCGGGTCTCATGTCCGGATAAGTTGTCGCCGGTTACAGACATCCGACGGTGCGCACATCCTTGTGTCACGTTGCAGGCAACTCTAGGGCGAGTCGGCGCCAGAGTCCATCGACCGATGCGTCGATCGCGCGCGTCGCTTTATGGGAAGTTGTATGGCCTGAGCACGGGCGCGGCGTTAGACGCTCATGAGGTCTGCAGAGTGGCGAAACGGCGTATCTCTTATGACACGCCGGCCACAGCCAACAGCCAACGAATAGCGGCAGCGGACAGATAACGGCCGGCAGGCAGCAGCACGGGAAGCGGGCGGGAGCGCAAGCCCGCCCCTCCATCCCCGCCAAGCGAGCGATTCAGTTCACCGCTCAGCCGGCGAGTCGCGCGTGGCGCTTCTCTTCGAACTCGATGACGGAATCGCCGCTGGTAATGGTGACCTGTCCTTCGATCACCGCGCCCTTGGCAACGGCAATGCTCCGCGCCGTGACATCCGCGCGAATGACGGCGGTAGCGCCGATCTCGAGTTTCTCCGTGATGACCAACTTGCCGGTCACCTTGCCGGCGATGATTCCGTGGCGGGCGTGCACTTCGCCGGTCCACGCGGAGCTCGCTGACATTCGCAGCGCGCCGCCGATGTGGCCATCGCCGCGGACGGATCCGCACACGACGATCGGGCCATGGGTTTCGAGGTCTCCGGTGAGAACGCATCCTTCGGCCACGAAGGTGGGCGAGGTACCGATCTCATCCAGAAGCCGGCGCTTGGGTTGATCGCTCATGTCGGCTCCGCTCATCAGGTCGCCTGGATTATGGCATCGCCGGCTAGAATGTTTCCCTGAGCGGCCGCCACACTCGTGACGCGTGCCGCATTCCGCTCTTAATTCGGAGGCGACGCCGTGACGAAAGCGTGTGTAGTGATGCTGATAGTCGTGTCGCTGCTGGCTGGTTGCAGCCGGGAGAAGATCGACTGGAAGTCGGCCGAGGCTGCCGACACAGTGGAAGGCTACGATCACTTCGTAGAGCGTCACCCTGATAGTGCGCTCGCTGCGACTGCCCGCACGCGGGTAGCGCAGTTGAACGAAGCGCGTGACTGGAAACGCGCCAGCGCTACGGACACGGCAGACGCATACCGGCAGTTTCTGGCTCAGCACGAGAGTGGCAAATGGGCGGAAGAGGCGCGGATCCGCGTGGAGAATTTCGCGCTCGATGGCACCGCGACCGGGCCGACGCGCCCGACCACTGAACAGAGTGCGTCGTCCGAAAGCTCGGAGCCGAAGCCGGGAACATTTGGGCCGCGCGCCGACGCGACACCGAGCGCAGCCGCTGCCGCGCCGGCAGCGCACAAGCCGACCGCTTCGAGCACGCAGGCAGCCAGCGCCGGGCACGCAGTTGCACCCGTTTCAGCGGCGACCGCGACGCCGCCCGCAGGGGCAGCCGTTGCGCCGGCGCCTTTCGGCATACAACTCGGCGCCTTCCATTCGCAGGAAGCCGCGCTGACCAGCTGGAAGGCCCTCCAGACGAAGTACGACTCTGATCTTCACGGCCTCTTCGCGCGTGCTGTGCCCGTTCAGCAGTCCGCTGGCGCGCTATTCCGGTTGCAGGCGCCTGTTGGCGAAGAGTCGCGCGCCCGCGCGATCTGCGCATCGCTCACCCATAAGTCGCAACCTTGCGTCGTCGTCCTGCCGCAGCCGCACTAAATCGTCAGCCCTGAATGGGGCCCGTCCAAAGCTGACAAATTCCGTCACCCCGCTCGCGGGGGTGGCTTACGGCTAAGCCCTTGATTCCCAAGCGTTGACTAGGCTGGCATAGCCTTTGCTTTATCTGGACCGTGCCCGCGACGATCGCTGGGCAGGATTGAAAGGGCCCCGGCGCGCCACCCCCAGCCGCCGCGTGCCCTCCGAGTGTGGTTCGAGCCGACAGAATTGCGAACAACTTCCCCGGTGTTCGCTTCTTAAACGCCGCGCGCGATTTCCCCCGCCCGCGGCGTTTTTTTATGCCCCTTCGTTCCTCGATGCCTCACCGCCCAGTCCCGGCGTCCGCTTGAAATCCTTTCCGGGGAACACGACATCCGAAGCCACAGCTCAGGCTCGCGACAAGCCACGTCCGAGGTAGCACCCGACTGGCACGGCGTTGACGCAAGCCATTGAACTACCGAGCGAATGGCTAATTGTCACGGTCAAGCTGCCGGCAGACTTCCGCAATATGTGAGGCCGAGGTGGTGATCCGATGCCCCGGGCCGCCAATATGCTGACTTCGACGGCAGAACCTGATGCCGACCCCGATCGTGACTAGCGCGGGGCCCCTGCCCACGCGATGACGAGGACGCTGCTGCGAACGAATCCAGATGACCGCCACATCTACTCTGACCACTGCCGGCTTCACTCCAGGCCGCGAGTCCATCCGCAGTCTCATGCTCGCGAACGGCATGAAGATCATCGTCTGGCCGGTGCGCAACATTCCGAACGTGGCGCTCTACAACTGGGTGCGCGCCGGCAGTCGCAATGAAGCGCCCGGCATCACCGGGCTGGCGCATTTCTTCGAGCACATGATGTTCAACGGCACCGGCCGACGCCGCGCCGGCGACTTCGACAAGCTGATGGAAGCGCAGGGCGGTTCGAACAATGCGTTCACCAGCGACGACATCACGGTCTACCAGGACTGGTTTCCGCGCGACGCGCTCGAGCTCATCTTCGACCTCGAATCCGATCGCATTGCGAACCTCGCGTTCGACCCGGACGTGATCGAGAGCGAGCGTGGCGTCGTCTACTCCGAGCGTCGCCTGAGCGTCGACGACAACAACCACGGCCATCTTGCCGAACAGGTGCAAGCCACGGCGTTCGTCGCGCACCCGTATCAATTCCCGACCATCGGCTGGCCGAAAGACATCCAGTCGTGGCGGATGCAGGACCTGCAGGCGTTCTTCCGCACCTACTACGCGCCGAACAACCAGACCTTCGTGCTCGCGGGCGATGTTTCGCCCGACGAGGTGTTCGCGCTCGCGCGCAAATATCTCGAGCCCATTCCGCGCCAGGCCGCGCCGGAGCCGGTCCGTGCGATCGAGCCGGAGCAGCAGGGCGAGCGTCGCGTCGTCGTCAAGCGCAACGCGCAGACGCCGCTGCTGCAGTACGCATACAAAGCGCCTGCCGCGTCCGATCCGCGCGCGCCCGCGTTGAGTCTGCTGATCTCGATCCTCGTGGACGGCGACGCGTCGCGTCTCTATCGCGAGCTGGTCGAGCGGCAGAAGGTCATCGTCGATCTCGGCGGACACTGGCACGAAGGCTTCGATCCCGCGCTGTTCTGGGTGTATTTCACGCTGCCCGAAGGCGCGAATCCGGACACCGTGCAGCCCGTGATCGATGCGCAGCTCGCGCTCGTCGCGAACGACGGCGTGACCGCCGAAGAATTGCGCCGCGCGAAGTGCATGGCCGCCGTGTCGTTCTGGAAGAAGCTTTCCACGATCGACGGCAAGGCGCAATTGCTGGGCGAGTACGAGATTTTCCACGGCGACTGGTCGAAGCTCTTCACCGCTGCGGCGGATTTCGAGCGCGTCACGGCGGACGAAGTGCAGGCGCTCGCCCGCGAAGTGCTCAACGTGAATCGCCGCACCGTCGGCGTGCTGTTGCCGGATCCGGAGGCGGAAGGCGAGCCGGCCGACGACGAGATGGAGTTGGACGAAGCATGACCACCGCATACGCTCTTACGATTCCCGCTGCCGGTGGCGTGCATGTGCCGGCTCACGAGCGCGTGGTGCTGCCGAGTGGCGTCACGCTGCTCATCGTGCCGAGTCGGGACGTGCCGCTGATCGCGTTTCAAGCCATCGTCCGCGGCGGGCCACTCGGGGATTCGATCCGCGGGCGCGACGGGCGCGTGCCGTCGGGCACGTCTTCCATCGTTTCGGGCCTGCTGGAAAAAGGCGCCGGCGAGCGTGATGCCTTCGCGTTTGCGGACGCTGTCGAAGGCGTCGGCGGCAATTTCTCCGTCGGTTCGGGCGCTGAGGCGATTTCGATCAGCGGCCAGTATCTCGCGCGCGACCAGCAGCTGATGATCGAGCTGCTCGCGGACGCACTCATTCGCCCGCGCTTCGACGTGCACGAGCTCGAGAAGCTGCGCGATCGTCGCATCGAGCTCATCAAGGCAACGAAGGATTCCGATCCGGCGGAGCTCATTGGCGTGTACGGTCGGGCGCAGCTCTTCGGTGAGCATCCGTTCGGACGTCCCGCGGGCGGCAGCGAATCGTCGCTCGCGTCGATTGGTCAGCAGGACGTGCTCGACTACTACACCGCGCACTTCGGTGCCGATCGGCTGCTGCTCGTCGTCGCCGGCGATGTCGACGTGCCCGCGCTCAAGCGCGATGTCACGCGCGCATTTGGGGACTGGCGCCGCGCGGGTGTGAAGTTGACGCGTACGCCCGAAGCGCCGCGCGTGAAAGGGCGTCGCGTGTTGCTGGTGGACTCGCCGGAGTCCGCGCAAACCTATTTCTGGCTGGCGAACGTCGGCGTCAGCAAGCGCTATCCACAGCATGCGGCGCTGGATCTCGTGAACACGCTCTACGGCGGCCGTTTCACGTCGATTCTGAACACAGAGCTGCGGATCAAGTCGGGTCTCTCGTACAGCGCTCGCGCCGGTTTTGCGCGCGGCACGGCGGCGGGAGAATTCGCGATTCGCTCGTTCACGGATACCGAGAACACGGCGCGGGCGCTCGATCTGTCGCTCGAAACGCTCACCCGCCTGAAGCGGGATGGCGTGACCCATGACATGCTCGATTCGGCTCGAGCGTACGTGCTCGGGCAGTATCCGCTGGGCTTTGAAACTGCGTCGGATTGGGCGGCGGCGCTGGCGGAGCTGGAGTTCTACGACCTCGGCTCGGCGTACATCGACGACTACGCCGCGATGTTGCGCGCCGTGACCCTCGACGATGCACGCGAGGTGATCGATAACGCATTCCCTTCGCCGGACGACTTGACCGTGGTGCTCGTCGGCGACGCCAGCCGCATCCGGGAAGCGGCCCAGCAATTCGGGCCCGTCACGGAAATGTCGATCACGCAGCCGGCTTTTGTGCCTTGACCGCGGTGACGACCTCCGCCAGCGCGCTCTCCGCTACGATGAATCGTTCACGCAGCGTCTGAAGCAGCGGCACCGCGCGAGGCGCGCAGCCCTCGTGTCGCGCGAGAACTTCCAGTTCCTCGGCGACATTCGCCACCGCCTCGGCCCCGACAGAACGACTCGTGCTCTTGAGACTATGGGCCGCGCGGCCCAGCTCCACGCAATTCTGTCGTTCGAGCGCGCTGGCCATCGAGCTGATCTGGTTTTGCCCGTCGATCAGGTACGCGTGCACGACGCCGGACACATCGCCGTCGAAAATGTCGCGCAGCTGCCCGAGCACTTCCTCATCGAGCGTACGCTCCACTGAAGTCGGCGCGACAACGGCGGATGAAGGCGGCGCCCGAGGCGGCGCGCCGATCAGCCATCGGCCGAGCAGGGCGCCGAGTGCTTCGCGTTTGAACGGCTTGGTGAGGTAATCATCCATGCCGGCGGCGAGGCAGCGTTCGCGATCTCCCGCCATCGCGTTCGCGGTCATCGCCAGAATGGGAATTCGGGCCCGGCCTCGCGCCGCTTCCTGCGTGCGAATGGCTTCGGTCGCCTGATAACCATCCATCACCGGCATCTGGCAGTCCATCAGCACGAGATCGAAAGCCTCGGCGTCGAGTCGTGCGACGGCTTCAGCGCCGTTCACGCACACCGCCGGTTTGATGCCATACGTCTGCAAAATGCGCCGCGCGACTTCCTGATTCACCGGGTTGTCTTCGACGAGCAGCACGCGCGCACCTTCGTAAGTCTGCACTCGCAGGATTCGATTCACAGTCGCGGCTTCCAGCACATCGCCGCGCCCCATCAGCGAAGCCGTGGCGCCGAGCAGATCCGCGCGCCGAACCGGTCGGTAGATATAGATTTCGCCGCCGGCTTCCGACTGTGCCGGCTTTCCGCCGGGCGCAGCCACCAGCACGTATTTGAGCGACGCGAGGCCAGGCAACGCGCGTAGAGCCAGCAACGCGGGCGCGTTGCCCGCGACGAAATCCAGCCGCTGCCCACGCGCGGCGAGCTCGGCCTCATGCAGCGAGCGAGCACTCACGATGCTGGCGCCGGCGGCGGAAAGATATTCCTGCAGGACGCGGCGATTCGTTGCATCCGCGTCGAATATCAGCCCGCGCACGCCGGCGAGATCGACAGGCGGACTCGAGCTCACCGTCGTCGAAACGAACGCCGGCAATGACACGGTGAACGTCGAGCCTACGCCGAATTGGCTCGCCACCTCGATGGTGCCGCTCATCGCGGTGACGAGCTGGCGCGTGATGGCGAGACCCAGTCCCGTGCCGCCATAACGGCGGGTCATCGAGTTGTCGCCCTGGGTGAACGACTCGAACACGCGCTTCAGCGAGTCCTCGGACATGCCGATGCCCGTATCGCGTACGGCGAGCAGCAGTCGCGCGGACTCGCCGCTGCCGCGCACGCTGATGCCGACGAACACCTCGCCGCGTTCCGTGAACTTCACTGCGTTCCCGATGAGGTTGGAGAGAATCTGCCGCAGCCGCGTGGGATCGCCCCGAATGGCGACGGGCACCTCCTCGTCCACCAGGCATGCCACGTTGACCCCCTTGAGATGCGCGCCGCGCGCGAACAACGTCGAAGTCTCCTCGACCAGCGGCCGCAGCTCCAGGTCGATCTGCTCGAGCGTGAGTCGCCCGGCTTCGATCTTCGAGAAATCCAGCACGTCGTTGATGAGCGTGAGCAACGCGTCGGCCGAGTTGCGCGCAGTGTCCAGCATCATGCGGTATTCGGACTCGAGGCCCGCGTCCTGCAGCAGCTCGAGCATGCCGATCATGCCGTTCATCGGCGTGCGGATCTCGTGACTCATGTTCGCGAGGAAATCGGATTTGGCGCGTGTCGCGGCGCGCGCGTCGTCGAGCGCGAGCTTCAGTTGCTCGGTGCGCGTGGCGACTTTTTGTTCGAGCTCGGTCTGGTACCCGTGGAGCTGCTGCGTCTGGCGTTCGATCTGCTCCAGCATGCAGTTGAACGCGACGATGAGCTGGCCGATCTCATCGCGCCCCTGCGGCTCGAGGCGCAGGCTGTAATCGCGCACCTTCGAGACCGTGTTCGCCATCTCGGCCAGGCTCCGCACCCGAACCGAAATGATTCCCTGTAACAGCAGGGCCGCGAGCAGCGAGACGGCGAGCGCGGCGACGAGCGCCGCGCTGAGGACATAGCCATCGCGTGCGAGATCCGCATTGATCTCGTCGGTGCGGGCGGTGAGACGCAGCGAGCCGATGCGCTGGCCGAGCACGATGGCCGACTCGATCTGTATCGGATCGGACGGCGGCGTGAAAAACCAGCGATGGGTAGATTTGCGGTCCCCGATATCGAACTGCCGGCGCGACAACGAGCGGCCATCGGCACGAAACACCTCCGCTTCGACCACCGCACGATCGGCCGCCAGCGCATCTAGCGCCCGAGCGGCAGCGGCCTCGTCGTCGAATGCCACGGCAGCGGCAGCGCCCATTGCAACAACGTCGGCCTGCGTCTGTAAGCGGTGTAGCAGCGCGTGGCGGCCGGCGCGATAGTCCATCACCGAGATGATGCTCGCCGCGATGATGAGCGCCGTGGCGCTGGCAAGGCTTGCGAGCAGCATCAGCTTGCCGCGAATGGGGAGCGAAGCGAGCCACGCCTTCATGGCGACACTCCGCCTTCGACGGCGGCCGCCAGCTGCAACAGGCTCGAGCTGATGCGCAGGCCAGCGCGGCGGGCGTTTTCAATATTGATGATGAATCGCAGGCGGTTGTCCTGCGTGAAGAGCTCGATCGCACCTCCGGAATGGGCGAATCCCTTGTCGTTGCTCACCGTCAGCGTTGCCGAGTTCGGTTGCACCTGTTCGACGCGACGAACGTTCGGCATCTCGAGGTACAGAACGTTGCACCCACTCACGGCGTCAGCGGGACCTACTTCGCGCAGCCTGACGGCGCGTGCGCCGATGCGAATCTTGCCCTCGCTGGCGCGGAGTGCGTCGAGCACACCGGAGTTCCCGGCGACGCACAGCGTGAGAATGGTGGGAGTCGACTCCGGCCACTCGACGAAGCGCGCGAAATTCAGGACATAGCCGGCCTTCAACTGGTCTTCGCGCGCAGGCGGGGCTCTGTCCTGGGCCGACGCGACGAGCGGCGGCAGGAACGAGAGCCAGAACGCGATCTGCCGAGGCAGATTTTTTGTGCGGCGCATGTCGACAGATCAATCCGGCGGCGTCGGAAACTCGCGCAACGTAACGATTTCCCGCGGCGGGCGACGAGAAGTCTTCTGCGAATTTCATAATCCGTGGGCATACGCGTGCGCGGCAGTGCCCGTTGCTGTGTGCGCTCGCAGCAAGTACCGTCACATCTTTCTCGGAAAGGTTGCTGTGCCTGAGCTTCCGGATATCGCCGTCTACATCGAAGCGCTCGAGGCCCGCGTGAAGGGTGCGACGCTGGAGGCGGTGCGACTCGCGCATCCGTTTCTGCTGCGCACGTTCGATCCGCCCATCAGCGAGCTCACGGGGCAGCGGGTCTTCGAGCTGCGGCGCGTCGGCAAGCGCATCGCGTTTCGTTTCGAGCGCGGTCAGTGGCTCGTGATTCACCTGATGATCGCGGGCCGGCTGCATTGGTTCGGCAAGGGTGCGAAGAAGAGTGCACGGGCGGTGCTGGCGTCGTTCACATTCGATACAGGGTTCTTGACGCTCACCGAAGCGGGCTCGAAACGTCGCGCCTCGCTGTATGTGTTCGCGAACGAGGCCGCGCTCAATGCGCACGACCCGGGTGGTCTCGAAGTGCTCGATGCGTCGTTCGAAGAATTTCGCGCGCGCCTCACGGCGGAGAATCACACGCTGAAGCGTTCGCTCACCGACCCGCGTGCGTTCAGCGGCATCGGCAATGCGTATTCCGATGAGATCCTGCATCGGGCGGGACTCTCGCCGGTGATGCTCACGCAGAAGATGAATGACGCTGCGATCCGCAAGCTCTACGACGCCATCCGCATCGTGATGCCGGAGTGGACGCAGCGCTTGCGCGACGACGCGAAAGGCGAATTCCCCGAGCACGTGACGGCGTTTCGCCCGGAGATGGCCGTCCACGGGCGCTTCGGAAAACCGTGTCCCGTCTGTGGCACGAGCGTGCAGCGAATTCGATACGCGGAGAATGAAACGAATTACTGCCCGCGCTGCCAGACCGGCGGCAAGCTGCTCGCCGATCGAGCGCTATCGAGATTGCTGAAGAGCGATTGGCCGAAGAGCATCGACGAGCTGGAAAAACTCTGAGCGCAAGCTCGCCTCAGGCGCAGGGTGCAAGGGGCGCAAGGGTGCCAGGGTGCAAGGTGCAAGAGGTCTCTAAAGCGCCTCCCGGCCCGGGCGTAGCCACGCGCCCCCGCAGGCGGGCAAAACCGCGCTTTTGCCCGCCGTCAACGAAGCTAATGTCCGAAAAAATCGCAGGACGCGATTTTTTCCAAGTAGACGAGGGCGGCGGAGCAGTGCCCAGTTTGCTCCGCCGCCCGGCCCTGCTCAACGCGAAGGGGCAACGTCGAGTTGCGCAATCGTGCTGCGCGAGTTCTGCACTGCCGCCAGGTTACGCGCAACGAAATCCGCCGTTGGCGCGAGAGACTTGGCGCGTTCGAGGTCCGCTTTCGCGCTCGCGGTGTCCTTCGACAACATATGAACGATGGCGCGGTTGGTGTACGCGATGGCCACGTACGAATTCTCACGCACCGAGCCCGGGGCGTAGCGCTGCGAGCTCAGGCGATCGTACTTCGCAGCCTTGACGGCGGCGTCGCACGCGCTCTTCGCTTCCGGAAGTTGACGCTTGATCGCGTAGGCGACGCAAAGATTGTTGATCTTCGCGCTGTAAGCAGTCGACGTGGTGCTGCGGTCGGCCTTCAGCTCGACGAGCGCCAGGTCGTACTTGCCACTCGTGAGGCTCTCACCGCCCGCGCCGTTGGTATACGCCGTCAGCGTCATGGGCGAGCCCGCCACTCCGGCGTGCGCGGCGGCCACGAACACCAGGGACGAAGCGGCGGCAATCGTGGCGGCCTTCGCAAACTTTCTGTGACGATTCTGTGAAAACACGGTGTAGCTCCTGAGAAAAAGATCTGTCAGATCGGGTTGGTTGAAATGGCTCACGTCATCCGCGAGCGTGGAACCAACGATAGGAGCGACGAGACCGTGCGACAAACGAAGAGAATTGGCGGGACGCGTGATCAACGCTCATCAAGTGAGTGGAATTCTTCGAGCGCCCACTCCGTCAGTGCGGTGACTTCCGGTTTTTCAGCGTCTTTCGGCCGTGAAACGAGATAATAGGTATCTGTGGTAGCCAGCTCGATCGAGAAGATCCTCACGAGCGCACCTGTATCGAACCACGCACCGCACAGCGCCGTGGGCACGAGCGCGACGCCGATGCCGCGCTCTGCAGCGCGCACGACAGCGAACATCGAATCGAGCTCGATGATGTTCTTCGGCTCGGGTGCATCGAGTCCCACTTCGGCGGCCCAATTGGTCCACGCGAACGGTCGCGGGCGATGCACGATGAGAGCGGTTTCACGGAATACTTCGCGGCCGAGTCGCTGCACGTCCGCCGCATGTTCCTTGGCGCAGACAGCTGCGAGCTTCAGCGAGAACAACTTCGCGGCCTTCACGCCGGGCGGGGGCGACTCACCGAAGATGATCGACACATCCGAAGTCGGCGGATGCAGCGTCGGATGCGGATCGCTGGTGTCGATCTGAATGTCGATATCGGGATGCGCTTCACAGAATGTGGCGAGGCGCGGCACGAAAAGCTCGCTCGCGAAAAACGGTGGCAGCTGCACGCGCAGGCTCTTGCGCCGGTTCCGGCGCGTGAACTGTGCAAGGCTGCGATCCAATGCATCAAGAAGTGGCGCGACTTCGTCGTGCAGCGTGTGTCCTGCGGTGGTCAGCTCGAGCGCGCGTGTTTTGCGTTCGAACAGGCGCACGCCCAGCGTCTCTTCGAGCTCTTTCATCTGATGGCTGACGGCCGAAGGCGTCAGGAACAACTCATCCGCTGCGACCTTGAAGCTGCAGTGACGGGCGGCGATACAGAACGCGCGGAGGTTCCGCAGCGGTGGGGGACGGGACAAACGCATGGACTTGATCGGAGGTGCGGCTAGCATGAGCCGGTGTTGCAAATGCCATGCCGCGCACCTCGTCCCGCCAGGCACCCGTTCTCACGCGTTGATGAAGCTTATTCGTGTATGACACGCACCGTGCCGGCGCAGTTTTCGCATGCGCGGCACGCTACTGGTGCCGGGTGTGGATGGACGTCGCGCCAACCTTGGCTTATGAAAAATCAGGGCTTATGCGCGGTCGCGCACATTGCGTGTCAGTGCGCGAGCGCTTCATCCACCCAGCGATTCAGCGAGCCGAGATCGGATGAGCCCGCACGCCGCGCGACTTCGCGTCCGCCCTTGAACAGGATCAGCGTCGGGATGCTGCGGATGCCCAGCTGGCCAGCCAGCTGCTGATTCTCGTCTGTGTTCACCTTACCCACCTGCAGCTGCGTGCTGCGCTCAGCGGCGAAGCGATCGAGAATCGGCGCCATGGCGCGACAGGGCCCGCACCATTCGGCCCAGAAGTCGACGAGCACTGGCAGGTCACTCCGGCCGGTGTGCGTCTTGAACGCCTCTGTATCGAGCGCTACGGGATGACCAGTAACGACCGCCGACTTGCACTTCGCGCACGTGGGATTGTCCTGCAGTCGCGCAGACGGAACGCGCACTAGCGTGTGACAGTGCGGGCAGGCTACGACGACGGTGTCTGAGCGAGGGGCGGCGGAGTGCATAATTGCCTCGGGCTGAAGCGTACTGCGGGATTCTTCTGGCCTGAGCTGGGGATCGTCCGGGGGACTTCAAGCGAAGCCGCGACTCCGCCTCTTGCCAACGCAGCGGCTGAACCCCATCTGGAGGCGCATGGAATACCGGGACTATTACCAGACCCTGAATGTCGCGCGGACGGCGTCCGCGGACGAGATCAAGAAGGCCTATCGGCGCCTGGCCAGGAAGTTTCACCCCGACGTCAGCAAGGAAAAAGACGCCGAGGCGAAGTTCAAGCAGGTCCAGGAAGCCTATGAGGTCCTGAAAGACCCCGAAAAGCGCGCGGCGTACGACCAGCTCGGCAGCAACTGGAAGAACGGCCAGGACTTCCGGCCGCCGCCGGATTTCGGGGGCGGCTTCGAGTTTCGCGGCCGGCCGGGTGGCATGGGCGGAATGGGCGGTGGCGCCGGCGGCCACGACAGCTTCAGCGACTTTTTCTCCTCCTTGTTTGGCGGGGCGGGCGCGCCTGGTGCCGGCGCTGGAAACCCGTTCGGCGACGCGGCCTATGGCATGGGCGGCGGCGGACGTCGTCGTGCCCAGCCCACCCGAGGGCGGGACCATCACGCGCGCATCGACATCGAGCTCGAAGAAGCGTTTCGCGGCGGCAACCGCACGTTCGAGCTACAGCGTCCGCAGCTGGACGATGAAGGCTTGCTCCGCAATCGCAAGCACACGGTGAAGGTCACCATTCCGGCCGGCATCACACAGGGCCAGCAGCTGCGGCTTGCGGGTCAGGGTGAGGAGTCGGAAACCGGCGGTGGCTCCGGCGATCTGTTCCTGGAAGTGCACATCCGTCCGCATAACCAGTTCGAGTTCGATGGGCGTGACGTCACCGTGACGCTGCCTCTCGCGCCGTGGGAAGCAGCGCTTGGCGCTTCGGTCACGGTGCCGACGCTTGGCGGGAACGTGGACATGCGTATTCCGCCGAACTCGCAGTCGGGGCAGAAGCTGCGTCTGCGTGGGCGCGGTTTGCCTGGCAGCCCGGCTGGCGATCAGTTCGTGCAGCTCAAGGTGGTGTTGCCGCCAGCGGATACGCCGAAGGCGCGGGAGCTCTACGAGCGAATGCAGGCCGAGCTGGATTTCAATCCGCGGGCTTCAGCGAGCGCCGAGGTCGGGTCGTAGCTGGCGCGACTAGCTGAACGTTGCGCCGCCTTCGCGCAGGTAGCTTTGCTCGTCCGCCGTACTCGGGCGGCCGAGTAGCGCATTCCGGTGCGGAAAGCGGCCGAAGCGGCGAATCACGTCGCGATGCTTCTCCGCAAATCCGACACAGCCCTTGAACACGTCGCGAATCGTCTCGGGTGCTTCGTTCGCGAGGCGCTTGTAGGCAGCGACGGATTCGTCCTGTACCTCCAGCAATTCCGCGTGCTGCAGCGGCATGTAGAAGAAAATGCGCTCGACGGCGTTCAATGCCGCATCCGCCGCGGACTGCATTCCGGTGAGCGTCAGGCCGAGTGCCTGCTCGTCGCCGGCAAACGCACGTGCGGTATCGCGGTGGATGTTCCTGGGAAACTGGTCCAACAGCAGGATCAGGCTGAGCCGGCGGCGCGGCCCGTCTGCCCACTGAGCCAGTTCGCCATTGAGCGCACGCTCGACAAGTAGACCAAAGCGGCTGCGGAGCGCTTCGTCGACGTTCCGCTGCACTTCGTCGGATGCGTTGCCGAACCACAGGTCCATGCGGCGCGGCAGCTGCTCGGGTGAGAGCGGCGTTTTGCCGAACCAGAAGTCACGGACCTTTTTGGCGTCATCCATCTCACGAGCATAGCAGCAGGCTCCGGGTGCCTTGATAAGCGCCGGCGTCGCCCAAATGCCGGGCCTATGCTTTTAGAAACTCCGCACAGCGAAGCTGGTGAAACTCCAGAGGATGGCGCGCTCGACGCGTATTCAGCGGCCGTCGTCGGCGCGGTTGAGACAGTCGGGCCGGCTGTCGTCAGCGTGTATGTGGGTGGCTCGGCGGACGACGCTGCCCGTGCGCGCGGCGGCGCCGGCTCCGGCGTCGTCGTTACGCCGGACGGTTACATCCTCACGAACGAGCACGTGGTTCAGCAGACGCAGTCCGCGCGGATCGCGTTCGTAGACGGACGCAGCGTTCCTGCGGCGGTCGTTGGACGAGATCCCGCCACGGACCTCGCCGTACTTCGCGCACACGCCACTGGCCTGCCACACGCTCAGGTGCTCAGTGCGCCTCCACGCGTAGGTCAGCTCGTGGTTGCGGTGGGGAATCCGCTCGGATTCGAGTCCACTGTCTCGGCAGGTGTGGTCAGCGCACTCGGTCGTTCGCTGCGAAGTCGGCAGGGACGGCTGATAGAGGGAATCGTGCAGCACACGGCGGCATTGAATCCCGGTAATTCGGGTGGACCGCTCGTGGACGCACGCGGCGGCGTCGTCGGCATCAACACTGCGATCATCGCGCAGGCTCAGGGCATCGGGTTCGCCGTACCGTCGGTGACGGCGCAATGGGTGCTCGCGGAAATTCTCACGCAGGGTCGCGTGCGTCGCGCGTACCTCGGCATTTCCGGGCGGGATCGGCCGCTCGATCGCCGACTCGTCCGTGCCCTCGATTTGCCGCGGATGCGAGCGGTGGAAGTGATGTCGCGTGACGGCGAGGGCCCGGCCGTGCAGTCAGACCTGCGACCGGGGGACCTCATCGTTGCCGTGAATGAAGTCCCCGTGGACGGCATCGACGCGCTCTACCGCCACGTGAGTCGCTGGCCAGTCGGCACGCCACTGGCGCTGAGCATCGTGCGTCGGACGCAGAAGCTGAATCTGCAGCTGACGCCGAAGGAAATAGACCCCGCGAAATAGGCCCGGCGAAATAGACCAGGGAAGTAGTCGAGCGAAGTAGTCGCAGGGAAGTAGCCCAAGGAAATAGCCCAGGGAAATAGCCCAGGGAAATAGCCAGGGAAATAGTCTCAGCGACATAGGCACTGCGGACATGCACGCAGCGAGCTGTCGCTCCACCGCATAAAAAAGGGGCCGTCGTCACGGCCCCTTACTTCGACTCGACCAAAGAGCGTTACCCCCTCAGCCTGTCAGCTTCGAATACGTCGATCGCGTTCGGCTATTCGCAGAGGCCTTCCATGTAGCTCTGCGCCATCGGTGACAACCGCTTGCGAGCCAGCGCGCGCGCCTTGGGCGCGTCGACGATGTACTCGAGCGGTCCCGACACCAGCATTTGCCGGATGCCCGGATCTTTAGCGGACGCACGTGCCATCTTGTTCAGCACGGTGAAACCGCGATTGATCTTGTTACGGGGAGCCCTGTGCTTTTCGATAGCACGGGCCAGGTATTGCCCGAAGCGGGCGTAGAGGTAGTAATCGTCTTCCCCCACCTGGAATCGCGCTTCGGCGAAAAAATCGGGGAAGTTCTTCTCCAGATACTGATTCAGTTTCTGAAGAGGGGGCCCAGAGAAATGACGAGTATCGTCGGTCGAGCCTTTGAGCGTCTTCATCTTGGCGTGCCACACCTCCAACGGGTCCGGACGACCAGATTTTCTGGACGTCACGAGCGGTACCACACCTCGCAACGCGGCGCGGATGTTGGGCCACGTCGCCCGTCGATGCAAGACCTGCGACGAGAATATTTCGAGTCGCTCACGAACACGGCGCGCTTGCCGGTCTCGCGAGCTGGAGCGCGAGCCAGAACAGCTGTTGTTTGCGCTACAGGTCAGAGAGAGACGACCCGTAAGGGCACGTGCCGCTCGGTGCCGGCAGAGTCGACCGTTTATGCTACCCGGGAAAATGTTCAGCAGGATTTCTCACTACTGGCGCCTGTTCGCGACCGCCCTGTGTTTCGCGGTGTTCGGGCTCAATGCGGCGATCTTTGGCGCGCTGGTATTTCCGTTGATGCGGCTGCTGCCGGGCGAGGCGGGCGCGCATCGCAGGCGCGTGCGCGCGACGTTCCGGGTGTTCATGCGTTCGTTCGTGGGGTTCATGAGCGCTGTCGGCGTGCTCACATATGACTTCGAGGGTGCCCGGCGGCTCGGCAAGCCAGGCCAGCTCATCATCGCGAATCACCCATCGCTCATCGACGTCGTGTTCCTCATCGGTTTTACGCCGCAGGCGACATGCATTGTCAAAGAGGCGCTGTTCCACAACCCGATCACGCGCTGGCCCGTGGCGGCTGCCGGATACGTGAGCAATGGCTCGACACTGACGATGGTGGAGCGGGCCTCGCAGGCCCTTCGGGAAGGTCAAAATGTAATAGTATTCCCCGAAGGTACGCGCACGACGCCCGGGCAAGCGCTGCAGTTCCACAGAGGCGCCGCCAGCATTGCCGTCCGGGCGGCTACTGAGGTGACCCCGGTCTTCATCCGTTGCGATCCCACCACGCTGGCGAAGAACATGCCGTGGTATCGCATACCGGATCGGCGGGTCCGAATTTCGTTTCGGGTCGGCAGCGATATAGACCCGGCACCGTACCGGGCGGCCCCGGCACCGCTGGCCTCGCGCGCATTCAATGCGCAGCTGCTGAAGGTATTCTCGGCAGAGTTGAAGGCCGGTGTGCAGGAGCCGGAGGAAGAACTGGACAAGGGTGGTCCGCGTCAGCCCACGGGGCTGGCGTGAGTCGGCGGGCTGAGGCCCGCTCGGATAAACGATAAACAGATGCGGCGCTCCGTATGTGCCGCCCGACGGATCAGTAGATGTTGAGCTCCGAACAAATTCTCGAGTTGCTGCGCTCGTCTTTTGCCGAGCTGTTCGAAATCGACCCGGCCCGCGTCGTCCCCGCGGCCCGTCTGGGCGAAGACCTGGAGATCGACAGCATCGATGCCATCGACTTGATCGATCGCGTCCGCAAGGTCATCGGGCGCAAGGTCAGTCCGGAAGATTTCCGCTCGGTGCGCACGGTCGGTGACCTCGTGCAGGCGATCGAGCGGCTCCAGAACAGCTGAGAGCCGGAGCGCGCGCTGTTGGCGGCTGTGCCTACCCCTCGCTATCCGCAGGCCTCAACAGCGGCGCAGTCCGCTGCGTTCACGCCGTGCGCAGTCATCCCTGTCTATAACCACGAGCATGCGATCGGTCGGGTCGTCGACGCGGTCCGCGCTGCTGGCCTTCCATGCGTGCTGGTGGACGACGCGTCGAGCGACGGCTGCGCGCGCGAGCTCGATCGGCTGTCGACGCTCGGGCCTGATGTTTCCCTCGTTCGCCTCCCGGTGAATCTCGGCAAAGGCGGCGCTGTGACCGCCGGTCTGCGCGCCGCGCAGAAGCTCGGGTTCACGCACGCTTTGCAGATCGACGCAGATGGCCAGCACGCGCTGGGTGATGTGCCACGGTTTCTGGCAGAGGCGCAAGCCCATCCCGACACGATGGTGTGTGGTCGCCCGGTATTCGACGCGGCCATGCCCAAGGGCCGGTTCTATGGCCGCTATCTGACGCACGTGTTCGTTTGGCTGAACACGCTGTCCTTCGACATACCGGATTCAATGTGCGGCTTCCGCGTGTATCCACTCGCTCCCGTGCTCGCATTGCTCAACAGCGTGCGCCTTGGCTCGCGCATGGATTTCGATGTCGAGGTTCTCGTGCGCCTGCATTGGCGCGGGCAGCCGATGCGCTGGCTGGATACGGTCGTGTCGTACCCGATGGATGGCGTCTCCCACTTCCGCATGGTGTGGGACAACGTGCTGATGGTTCGTCTCCAGGCAAAGCTGTTCGTGGGCATGCTGGTGCGGCTACCGCTGCTGTTGTGGGCGCGCGTCCGGCGGCGGAAAGTGCGATGAGCCGACTCGCGCCGCCTGCCGCTCAGCCGAGCCCGGCCGGCTGGGCCGGCACGCGGGAGCGCGGCGCCTATTTCATGATGCGGCTCACGCTGCTCGGCATCCGTGTGTTCGGGCGCTGGGTGATGCTGCCTGTCGTGCATCTCGTGGCGCTTTACTTCTTTCTGTTTGGGCGGAGCGGGCGCGACGCATCGCTGGACTATCTGCGCCGCGTGCAAGCCGCTGTGCCGGAAGCTGGCCTGAAGCCTACGTGGCGCCACTCGTATCGCCACTTCCGCGCGTTCGGCACAGCGATTCTCGACAAGATCGACACCTGGTCCGGCCGCATGAAATACCAGGACGTCGTGTTTGAGCAGCGTGCAGACATGACTCGCGCGGCCGAGCAGCCACGGGGCGTCGTCGTGTTCGGCTCGCATCTTGGTAATCTCGAAGTGCTGCGTGCGCTCGGTACGCTTGGCTCACGCGTGAAGCTCAACGTGCTTGTTCACACGAAACATGCGGACTACTTCAACCGCATCATGCAGCTGGCTGGTGCGACAGACGTTGAGCTCGTACAGGTCACATCACTCGATCCCACCACCGCCTTCGCGCTGCGCGAGAAAGTCGATCGAGGTGAGTGGGTGGTTATCACCGGCGATCGCGTGCCAGTGCACGGCGGCCGCACTGTCGACGTGACCCTTCTCGGTGATACGGCTCCCTTGCCGATTGGCCCTTACATCATTGCAGGCTTGCTCCAGTGTCCGGTGCACCTGCTGTTTTGCCTTAGACGGTCTGGACGCAACCACGTCTACTTCGAGCACTTCGCAGACCGAATCGAGTGGACGAAAGCCACCCGCAATGCCGTCCTCCAGGATTGCGCGCGACGTTACGCTGCGCGCCTGGAGCACTATCTGCGGTTGGCGCCGCTGCAGTGGTTCAATTTCTATCCGTTCTGGCATCAGCGAGTGGACGGTGATGCGTAAGCAGGGAGCGATTGCTGCAGCAATTGACGTCCAGGTGCCGTTCCACGATGTGGACCTGGCAGGCGTCGTCTGGCATGGCCACTACATTAAATATCTAGAGAACGCGCGCTGGGCGGTGATGGACCGCGTCGGCTTCGGGCTCGACGCCATGAAGGAGTCTGGTTTCCTGTGGCCCATCGTCGGGCTCGAGGTGAAGTACGTGCGCGCGGCTCGCTACGGTGACCATCTGCGTGTGCAGGCTTCGCTGATTGAGTGGGAATCGCGGCTGGTGCTGAACTACCTGATCTTGGACGCTAAGGACGGTGCGCGGGTCGGTCGCGCGCAGACCGTGCAGGTAGCCGTGGAGAATGAAACGGGCACACTGCAGCTGGTGTCGCCTGCGTGTCTCGTGGAGCGCGTACAGGCTTGTTTGAATGAGGCGAAATGACTAGCGAACAGAAATCCAGGGAGCGCCGGCAGGTTGTTGTGATTGGCGCAGGTCCGTCCGGCGCCATTGCGTCCGCACTGCTCAAGCGGCGCGGACGTGACGTCGTCGTGCTGGAACGGCAGAAGTTTCCGCGCTTCTCGATTGGCGAGAGCCTGCTCGTGCATTGCCTCGACTTCGTTGCCGAGGCCGGCATGCTCGAGGCGGTAGACGCTGCCGGTTTCCAGTACAAGAACGGAGCCGCCTTTGCCCGCGGCGGTGACTACGCAGACTATGACTTCGGCGATCGCTTCACGCCGGGCCGCCCGTCGACCTTCCAGGTGCAGCGGGCGCGCTTCGACAAGATCCTGGCGGATGAGGCAGAGAAGCAGGGCGTCGAAATTCGCTACGCGGTGGAGATCACGGGTGTCAGCGAGCCGGGCCCCCGCCGCACGCGCGTCGTCACCGCGCGCAACGTCAATGGCGGGCAGATCACCGAGATCGAAGCGGACTTTATCCTGGATGCGAGCGGTTTCGGGCGCACGCTGCCGAAGCTGCTGGATCTGGAAACTCCATCGCAGTTTCCCACCCGCCAGGCGATTTTCACGCACGTCGCCGATCAGATTCCGGACGGCGTGTTCGACCGGAACAAGATCCGGGTTACCGTGCATCCTGAGCACGGCGACATCTGGTTCTGGCTGATTCCATTCTCTGGCGGTCGGTCCTCGCTGGGTGTCGTGGCGTCGAAGGATCAGCTCGATCGCTACGTTGGCCCGCCGGACCAGAAGCTGCGAACTCTCGTAGCGGAAGACCGCGGGCTTGCCTCCCTGCTTGCCGATGCGCAATGGGACACGCCCGTTCGGGAACTGCATGGATACGCTGCGAATGTGAAGTCGATGTTCGGCCCCGGCTTCGCGCTACTGGGCAACGCCGCGGAATTCCTGGATCCCGTGTTCTCCTCTGGCGTCACCATTGCCATGCGCTCTGCAAGCATGGCCGTGGCAGTTCTCGACCGGCAGCTCGCTGGCGAGACCGTCGACTGGAAGCGTGGGTTCGAGGAGCCGCTGCGCAAAGGCGTGGATTGTTTCCGCGCTTACGTCGAGGCGTGGTACGACGGGCGTTTTCAGTCCATCGTGTTCCACAAAGGGCAGACACCAGAGATTCGTCGCATGATTTCGTCCGTTCTCGCCGGCTATGCGTGGGATGAGCGCAATCCGTTCGTCGCAGATCCACAGCGGCGTTTGAATAGTCTCGTTGCGTGGGTGGGCCGGTGAGCGACGCCGCTGCTGGCAATACTGTGAAATCAGTTCTCGTCACCGGCTCCAGCCGCGGAATCGGCAAGGCGATTGCTCTACGTTTAGCGCGCGATGGTTTCGACGTCATAGTCCACTGCCGCTCGAAGCGTGCGGAAGCCGACGCGGTCGCCGCCGAGATCGAGACGCTGGGGCGCAAGTCCCGCGTGCTTCAGTTCGACGTGGTGGATCGAGCGCTGTGTGCAGAGCTGCTCGTCAAGGATATCGAGGCAAACGGCACGTACTACGGCGTCGTCTGCAACGCCGGCCTCGCGTATGACACAGCGTTCCCCGCCATGACAGGGGAACAGTGGGACACGGTAATCCGCAGCAACCTCGATGCGTTTTACAACGTCTTACAGCCGCTCATCATGCCGATGGTGCGTCGGCGAGCGCCCGGGCGCATCGTCACGCTGTCGTCCGTGTCGGGCCTCGTGGGGAATCGCGGACAGGTGAACTACAGTGCCGCAAAGGCCGGGATCATCGGCGCGACGAAGGCACTGGCGATCGAGCTCGCGAAACGCAACATCACTGTGAACTGCGTCGCGCCGGGTCTCATCGACACAGATATGTTGAGCGAGCACGTTCCGCAGGAAGAGATTCTGAAGATGATTCCAATGCAGCGAAGCGGCACCGCCGACGAAGTGGCGGGCACCGTGTCTTTCCTGCTGTCAGCAGACGCAGCGTATATCACCCGGCAGGTGCTCGCGGTGAACGGCGGGCTCTGCTGATGGCCTTCCCCTTCCTTCAAAGACCTCGCACAGCAGTCCCATGAAAAGAGTTGTCGTCACTGGAATGGCTGGCGTCACCGCGCTCGGCACGAGCTGGCCGGAAGTGCATGCCGGACTGCGCGCGCGTCGAAACGTGATTCGCCGCATGACGGAATGGGAGCGGTTCAAGGATCTCGGTACGAAGCTGGCCGCGCCCGTGGAAGAGTTCCGTGCGCCGGAGCATTGGACGCGCAAGCAGATGCGCGGCATGGGGCGGGTCTCGCAGCTTGCCGTGCGTGCGGCGGAGCTGGCGCTCGAAAAGGCCGGGCTTCTCGGCGATCCCTTGCTAAAGAGCGGTGAAGTCGGCGTTGCCTGCGGGTCTTGCATCGGCAGCACGCCAGACATCAAGGACTTTGCTCAGATGCTGATGCAGGGCACATCCGATGGCCTGAATGCAAACTCCTACGTGCGGATGATGCCGCACACGGCAGCGGCGAACCTCGGGATTTTCTTCGGGCTGAAGGGCCGCATCATTCCGACATCGAGCGCCTGCACATCTGGCAGTCAGGCGATCGGCTATGCATATGAAGCCATCAAGAACGGCAAGCAGACCGTGATGATCGCGGGCGGCGCCGAAGAGCTGTGCCCCAGTGAGGCAATGGCGTTCGACATGCTGTATGCGACCAGCCGTCAGAACGATCAGCCGACGGCGACACCGCGTCCGTATGACCGCGATCGCGATGGGCTGGTGGTCGGCGAGGGCTCGGGCGTGCTGATTCTCGAGGATCTGGAGCACGCGCGGGCGCGCGGGGCGACGATCCACGCGGAAGTGAAAGGGTTCGCCACCAATTCCGACGGCGTGCATGCCACGCGGCCTGAAGAAGACACGATGCGCGTCGTGATGGAGCAGGCATTGCGTGACGCTGGCTTGGCTCCGCAGGCAATTGGATATGTGAACGGACACGGCACGGCGACTGAGCACGGCGACATTGCGGAGTCGCGCGCAACTGCAGCGGTGTTCGGCTCGCGTATTCCGCTGAGCACCCAGAAAAGCTACCTGGGCCACACACTGGGTGCCTGCGGCGCGCTCGAGTCCTGGTTCAGCATCGAGATGATGAACAGCGGCTGGTTCGCCCCGACGATCAACCTGGAGAATCTCGACTCCCGGTGCGGCGAGGTGGATTACATCGTGGGCGCCGGCCGGGACCTCGACGTGGCGCATGTCGTGAGCAACAACTTCGCGTTTGGTGGGGTCAACACCTCGCTGGTGTTCAGCCGCTGGAAGCGGGGAGCGGCGTGAAACTACCGCTGCTGCGGTCGGCAAATCCCGATCGAGCCGTGATGGGATTGCACGGTCGCACGACCACTGCGCGCGAGCTCATGCAGAAGGTCGTGGCGGTGTCGCGCGCGCTGCCCGACGGTCGCAACCTCATCAACCTTTGCGAGCATCGCGACAGCTTCCTCATCGCCTGCTGTGCGGCGCTCGTTCGCGGGCACACGAACCTTCTGCCGTCTACGCGTGCTGACGCGATCGTGGAAGAAGTGGCTGCGATGAACGCTGGCAGCTACCGATGCGATGACGAGTTCGTGCGTCTCGCGTGCGAGAAGGCGGCGGCGGAAGGAACGACGGTAGGTGACGCGTACTGCGCGTTTGAGCTGCCGGGAGATCACGTAGCCGTGAAGGCTTACACGTCTGGCAGCACGGGCACGCCTCAGGCGCACACGAAACTGTGGCGCAGCTTCTCGCGTAGCTCCGCCTTGAATGCGATGCGTATGCGTGAATGTCTCGAGCCGGTGTACGGCTCGGCGCAGCCGTGGATCGTGGCAACCGTTCCGCCGCAGCACATGTACGGTCTCGAGACGTCGGTGCTTCTCGCGTTACTTTCGGACATGGCCGTGCACGCCGGCCGCCCGCTGTTTCCCGCTGATATCGCCGCTGCACTCGAAGAAGTCCCAGAACCCCGTGTGCTGGTCACTACGCCGGTTCACATGCGCGCCATTGTGGCTTCGGGCCAGAAGTTTCCGCGTGTTGCGCTGGTTCTGTCTGCGACGGCGCCGCTCGATGCCGAATTGGCGAAGCAGATCGAAACGCTGCTCGACACCACGCTGCTCGAAATGTTCGGTTCGACGGAAACCTGCGTGATCGCGACCCGTCGCACGTCGTCTGAGCAGTCGTGGCACCTCTATCCCGAGGTGGTGCTGGAACCTGATGCCGACGGTGTGACAGTGAATGCCCCGTGGTTTGCCGCCCCGATGCGCCTGCAGGATGTGATCGAGCGCCAGCCCGGCCACCGGTTCGTCATCAAAGGCCGCAACGCTGACATGGTGGATGTCGCCGGCAAGCGCGCGTCCCTGGTAGATCTCACGCGCAGGCTGCTGGCGGTGCCGGGCGTCAAAGATGCCGTGGTATTTCAGCCTGACGCCGCCGCCGCCGGCATCGTGCGCCGGGTCGCCGCGCTCGTCGTCGCTCCTGATCTCACCCTGGAAGAGATCACCGAGAAGCTCGCGCACAGCGTGGACCCGGCCTTCATTCCCCGTCCGCTGGTCAAAGTCGCCGAATTACCCCGCAACGAAGTCGGCAAGCTGCCGCGTGAGAGGTTGCTCTCAGCGTTGCGGCAAGCAAAGTAGCCAAACGGTCGTGGGCGCGCACGGACAGCCTCTCAGGCGTCCCCGTGCAGGCAATCGACCTCGACCAGCAGCTCTTCGCGGCAGACATCCGCATGAAGCACGATGTACTGCGTCTCTGACGGAACCCGCTCTCGCAGAAACGCGTGCACTTCCGGCAGCAGCGACTCATCACGCAGGTAGATCTTCAGCAGCGACTGCGGCCCCAGCTTCGACGTGATGCCTGGTGTAACGCCAGCCGCACGCTGAAGCACGTTCGCAAGGTTCGTAAACGTCTCGTCGAGCTGCGCGCGTACGTCGCCTCGATGGCGGGACGCGTGGCCGACAATGCTCGCGGTTCCTGAAATCATCACCAACCGCTCAGAAGCCAGCATCGCTCGCGAGAAGCTCGGAGGTGTGGGGCCGTATTCGCGTGGATATCGGAACGCGCTCATCTGCCGCGGATTCTCCAGCGGTACACCCGGTGCGCGTCCGGCAAGCCAATACACCTGCAGAGTCGGGTCGCCGTCGCGTCGTCCGATGCAGGTGGCGGCCGGGAAGCGATCTTCGCCAGTGGGATTGCCAGCGCGCAGCCCCTTCGCGCGGCCCGTGCAAAACAACTTGTAGCGCTCGCAGTCGCCGCCGCCCTGGTTAATGTCGTCTAGATAATTCCAGATGCGCAGCAGGTGCGGATGCCGGCTGCCGGCGACAAAGCGGCTCACTGCGGAGTAAGCCGCCTCTGCGGCTTCGGCGATGCCGCCGCTGTAGCGCCTTTCATCCAGCTCGACCGCGCCGAGCATGTGATCCGCGTCGGCAGCGAATCGGACCATGCCGTCGAACCCGATGGTGACCGGACCACTGGCATGCCAGATCTCGACGACATCCGTGCCGAGCAGCGGCTTGAGCCCGACTCTCACACAGCGTGGATCTGCGCGCTTCAGCGGCGTGTCGCGAAACACCACGGCGCCCAGCACGTCCCGCGGCAACGGCGTGTCCGCATTGAAAGGCCGGTATTCGATGCGCGGCGTGGGCGCCGAGCGAAGTGAAGCGGCAACGTCGGACATGAGTCTTACAGGCGCGTCACGCTGCATCCTGCCGCGTTGTGCCGCCTTCGAACTTCATGGCGGGCTGCTGCCGTCGCTTCTTCCAGCTCGCGAGGGACTCGCGCCAGTGAATGGCGGTGGTGATGTAGTACAGCAGCTTGAAGAACTGCAGACGCCACTTCACCCCGTTGTCCCGGAACACGTCGCCGGCCAGCATGGAAATCATGGCTTCTTCTACTCTCAGCATGTTGCGCGGGTTCCGGAACAGCCAGGCGATACCCGGAGTGTTGAAGCGGAAAATGAACCATGAAAGCGAGTCGATACCCTTACGCACGTTCTGCAGGTATTCCCGCTGTAGCGACGCTTCACGTCGCGGCTCTCGCAGCGACTGCTCGACAACTTCCGCAGCCAGCTCCGCACTGTGCATGGCGAGGTAGACGCCCGTGGAGAAAATCGGGTCAACGAACGCATAGGCGTCGCCGACCATGATCCAACGCTGGCCGGCGATGCGCTTCGACGAATAAGAATAGTTGCCGGTGGCGTGCAGATTGCCGACGACCTCTGCCTGCTCCATACGCTTGCGCACATCCGGTACCGCAAGCAGGGTCTGCAGCAGGAACTCGTCCTTCGATCCCTGTCGCTGCTTGAGATAATCCGGACTGCAAACTGCTCCAACGCTCACGCACTCATCCCGCAGCGGGATCATCCAGATCCACCCGTGCTCGAAGCGGTAAACGCTCACGTTGCCTGCGTGCTCGCCAGGACGGCGCACAACGTTGCGGAAGTGTGCGAACAGGGCAGCGCTCTGATGTACACGATTGCGCTGCTTCACCCGCAGCTGCGATCCGAGCAGCGTGTCGCGCCCGGTGGCATCGATGAGATATCGCGTGCGATGGTTACAAGTCTGACCATCCTTTGTGATCTCAACTGTGGCTCCATCTGCGTCGAGCCTCACGTGGCCCGCCTTCGCGCCTTGGAACGCGTGCGCACCACTGCGCACAGCGTTCTGGAACAGCATGAGATCGAACTCTTCGCGCTTGACCTGATAGGCGTGCGGCCAGGTCGGGTTCAGGCAGCGGTCGAAGCTGAAGACGTTATAGCCGCGCTCGTTATCCGCAGGGAAGTCAGCCCCGAGCTTTTTGACACCAATCGCCTCGAGCTCTTCGGACAGCCCGAGCCGCTCGACGATGGGCATGTTCATCGGCAGCAGCGATTCGCCGATGTGGAAGCGCGGATGGTGATCCCGCTCGAGGAGCGTGACACGCAGGCCTTTGCGCGCCAGCAGCGCCGCTACGGTCGAGCCGGCCGGACCGCCGCCGACCACCAGGACATCGCTATCGGTTGAAATGTCGATGAGGCCGCCCTTCATGCCGTACGGGAGTTCGATGAGAGAAATATAACCTGTGTGGTAGCATTTGCGCCCCATAAGGTCCCCACAGCGATTCGTTTCCGGTCCACCCTCATGCCCGCCACGCAATCGCCCGCCGAGCGCGAGCTCGCCGAGCTGATCATTTCTGCGGTCAATCTCGAAGGCGTCACGGCTGCGGACGTCGATCCCGACGCGCCGCTGTTCGGGGCCGGCCTCGGGCTCGACTCCATCGACGCCCTCGAGCTCGCGCTGGAGATCTCGAAGCGGTACGGCTTCCAGCTGCGATCCGATGACGAAGAGAACCGCCGCATCTTCGCCTCGCTGCGCTCGCTGTCGGACTACATCCAGAAGAACCGCACGACCTGATTTCCAGGAGGGTCTCCATGGCTCGCTCCCGCCTCGCCGCTCTGCTGCTCATTCCGCTCGCCTTCCTGCTCATGGGCGCCAAGGCTGTGCTGGTCGACCCGGCGCCGATCGCCGTGCCCGCGGGCATTGCGGCGAAGGACGTGGCGAAGGCGATCAAGATGGGCATTTCGCGCAGGGGCTGGATCGTGTCGAAGGACGAGAACGGTCAGATCGACGCGCTGCTCAACGTTCGCGCGCACACGGCGCGTGTGGCTATCCCCTACAGCGCGAAAGAAGTGATGATCAAATACGTGTCGAGCGACAACCTGGACTACCAGGAAAACAACGGCACGCGGTATATCCACGGCAACTACATCAAGTGGGTCCGGAACATGGAAGCGGACATCCAGCGGGAGCTGCAGCTCCTCACCGTTAAGTAAAGCAGCCTTCTGTTCGCGCAAAGCATGCGCGCTGCTCCGCTCAGCATCACCGCCTTCACGGCCTCGTGCGCTGCCGGCAATGGCAGGCACGCGATCCTCGAGTCGCTGCGCACTCGGCGCAGTGGCCTCACTCGCAACGACTTCACTGAAGCGCCGCTCGATACTTTCATTGGACGTGTCGTCGGTGTGGAGTCGCAGCCACTTCCGGCACACCTGGCGCACTGGGAGTGTCGTAACAACCGTCTCGCGTGGCTTGGTTTGCAGCACGATGGTTTCTACGAGGCCGCACGCCAGGCTCGGGACAAGTACGGCCCGAGTCGTGTCGCCGTGGTGCTCGGCACGTCGACGTCGAGTATCGGCGCGACAGAAGAGGGGTATCGCCGTCTCGGACCGGATGGCCAGTATCCAGAAGAGTTGCGCCGCCCAGCCGTCCATACCGTTCATTCGCTCGGCAGCTTCGTGCAGGAAGCGCTCGGCCTCACCGGCGTCTGCGTCACCGTGGCGACTGCGTGTTCTTCCAGCGCCAAGGTTTTTCCGCAGGCGGAGCGCCTCATACGGCTCGGTCTGGCGGACGCCGCGATCGTCGGTGGCGTCGATACGCTGTGCTACAGCGTGCTGTTCGGATTCAACTCGCTCGAGCTCGTGTCCTCCGAGCCGTGCCGGCCGTTCGATCCGGAGCGCAAGGGAATCAGCCTCGGAGAAGCAGCGGGTTTCGCGCTGCTGGAGAAAGGCAGCCGCGGACCGCGCCTGCTCGGATACGGTGAGTCGAGTGACGCTCACCACATGTCGTCGCCGCATCCGGAAGGTCTCGGTGCACGCAACGCCATCAACGAGGCATTGGCGCGCGCGGGACTGAAACCGAGCGACATCGACTACATCAATCTGCACGGCACCGCGAGCCAGAAGAACGACGAGGTCGAAGCACGCATCGTCGCGGAACTTTTCCCGCACACAACACGCGCTAGCTCTACAAAGGGATGGACCGGTCACGCGCTCGGCGCTGCCGGGATCCTCGAAGCGGTGATCTCGCTGGTCGCGCTGGAGCAGGGCTTCACACCGGGCATGCTGCACACTCGCGAGCTCGATGCCGTGTGCGGTCCGCAGATTCGGCTGGAGAACAGTGACGGCGAAGTGCGCAACGTCATGAGCAACTCGTTCGGCTTCGGCGGCAGCAACTGCGTGCTGTTGTTCGGCAAGTCGACCTGACACCGCCCATGCACACGCTCTATATCGAAGGCATTGGCTTCTGGGCGTCCCGCCTGCCGGGCTGGGAAAGTGCTCGCGCCATTCTTCGGGGAGACGCGCAGGCGCCAGCGACCCCGCAGACGCGTCCAGCTCCCGCGCTGCTGCCTCCTGCTGAGCGCCGTCGCGCGCCAGACACCGTTGCCGTGGCGTTGGAAGTTGCCGCGCGCGCCTGCGAGATGGCGAGGCGCGATCCCAAGCTGTTGCCGAGCGTGTTCGCTTCCACGCATGGCGACCTCGCCATCAGCGACAACCTCTGCGACACGCTGGCCAAGACGCCCACGCTCGTATCGCCCATCAAGTTTCACAATTCGGTTCACAACGCTGCCGCCGGGTACTGGACGATCGCCACCGGTTGCCTGAAGCCGTATACCTCTGTGAGCGGCTACTACTGCACGTTCGGCGAAGGGCTGCTGGAAGCCGCTTCGCAGGCGCTGAGTGCCAATACGGCAGTGCTGTTCGTGGCGTTCGATATCGAGGCGAAAGGGCCGGTCGGCACCATGCAGCCGAGCCGCGGTGTGTTCGCCGGCGCGCTCGTCATTGCGCCGGAACGCGGGGAGAACACCATCGCCCAGCTCGCGTTGAGCGTTCGCGAGGAGAACCCGCTGCGTCCCAGCGCTGCGCGGCCCCAGAATGCTGCGCTCGTCGAGGGTAACGCCATGGCAAATGGCCTGCCGTTGTTCGAAGCATTGGCCGACGCGGTTCCCCGTGATATCACTCAGCCCCTGGCGCCGAGACTCGGCCTCGCCTTGAGCCTGAAATGACCGAATCCTCGAGATCGCAGGCGGATGTGGTGATCCTGGGCGGCGGCCTCGCCGGTCTCACGCTCGCCATCCAGTTGCGTCAGCGTTTCGAGCACCTGGACATCGTCGTGCTGGAGCGCCTGCGCCACCCGGTGCCCGAGGCCGCGCACAAGGTCGGTGAGTCGTCCGTCGAAATCGGGGCTCACTATTTCGACACCGTGCTCGGCCTGAAAGAGCACCTGACAAACCAGCAGCTCAAGAAATTCGGGTTCCGGTTTTTCTTTTCCGAAGGCGTGGCGCGCATCGATGCGGTGACGGAGCTCGGCGCGAGCCGTTATCTCGCCACGCCCAGCTACCAGCTCGATCGCGGCATCTTCGAGAACTATCTCGGTGGACACGCGAAGGCGCTCGGCGTGCGGTTCATCGACGGCGCGCGCGTGGTGGGACTCGTGATGGCGGACGAGCGCCCCAACGACGCGACCGGTGCATCGCTGGTGTTCCACGAAGTCACTTACGAGCGCGACGGCGTGGAGCGCGCGGTCACGGGTCGTTGGCTCATCGATGCCACGGGTCGTGCCGGGCTGATCAAGCGCAAGCTCGATCTCGCGGAAGCGAATGAGCACGATGCCAACGCCATCTGGTTCCGCATCGACGCGCGCATCGATATCGACGAATGGTCGACGGACGAACAGTGGCTCAACCGCTGCGATCCGCCCTATCGGTGGCTCTCTACCAATCATCTCTGCGGTGAAGGCTACTGGGCGTGGCTCATCCCGTTATCGTCCGGCTCGCATTCGGTCGGCATCGTGGCGGACCAGGCGATCCACCCGCTGAAGACGATGAACAGCTTCGAGCGGGCGATGCAGTGGTTCGCGAAATACCAGCCGCAGCTCGCGCACGCGCTCGAAGACAAGCGTCACCTGCTACAGGATTTCGTGGCCCTGCGCCGGTTCTCTTACGGCTGCAAGCAGGTGTTTTCCGGCTCGCGCTGGGCGCTCACCGGCGAAGCGGGCGTGTTCCTCGATCCATTCTATTCGCCCGGCAGCGATTTCATCGCAATTTCGAACACGTACATCACGGAGCTGATTGCCAAGGATCTCGCGAACGAGCCCTTTGCGCCGTACGCGCGCCTGTACGAACAGTTCTATTTTTCTTTCTATCGCAGCACGCTGTCGCTCTACACGAACCAGTACGCGCTGTTCGGCGATCCGGAAGTGATGCCGGTGAAAGTGATCTGGGACTATACGTATTACTGGGGCGTGCTCTGCCAGCTGTTCTTCCAGAACCGCCTTACAGATCTGACGATGATGTCCCGTCTGCGCGAAGAGCTCACGCTGTGCATGCAGCTCAACGAGGCGCTGCAGAAGCTGATGCGCGAGTGGTCGAAAGTGAGCGCGAAGCGCAATCGCGCGGTGCTGCTGGATCAGGCGAACCTCGACTGGTTCGCGGAGCTCAATCGCGGACTGCGTGACTCGCTCGACGACGCAGCCTTCAAAGCGCGGTTGCGCGAGAACACCGCGCAACTGAAGTCGCTCGCGGCGGAAATTGGGTTGACCGCGCTGGCGGATCATCCGCAGCTCGACGTGTCGGTGGTGCGAGATCTGCTGGGCGAAGACCTGGCGCGGCTGGCAGGCTCGATGCTGTTTCCAGAAAGTCGGCGAAGGACATCGGCCGCTGCTTAGCGCGCCTGGCGCCATTGAACGGGATCGCTGCGGCGAACGGCCCAATTACTGAGGAACGACTGCGTGGCCCACTCACCCCTTCTGCTTCAGCTCGTCATCATTCTCGGCGCCGCGCGGTTGCTGGGCCTGGTTCTGCGCTACTTCGGCCAGCCCGCTGTCATCGGTGAGATGGCCGCCGGCATCGTGCTCGGCCCGATCGTGTTCGGCGCTATCGCGCCGGAGTTGCACGCACACGTGTTCGAGCCGGCCTCGCGCGCAGGCCTCGAGAGTTTGTCGCAGCTCGGACTCGTGCTGTTCATGTTCATCGTCGGCGCAGAGCTGCGCATGCCCACGGGCGCGCGTTCGCAGATCGTTTCAGCAACGTGGATCGGCGTGCTGTCGGTGCTGTTGCCGATGGGGCTCGGCATCGCGATCGCGTATCCGATGTATTCGACGATGGCGCCGCAAGGCGTGCCGTTCTGGCCGTTTGCGTTGTTCATGGCGTCGGCAATGTCGATCACCGCGTTTCCCGTGATGGCGCGGATCCTCAAAGATCGCGGCGAGACGCAGACTCTGGTGGGTCGTCTCGCGCTGACGTCTGCTGCCGTCGCGGACGTGCTCGCGTGGATTCTGCTCGCGCTCGTCGTCGTGCTCGCGAGCAGCGCGCAGAACTGGAACGCGTTCGTGCGGCAGATCGTCGGCGTGATGATCCTGTGCGCGGTGATTTTCGGCATACTGCGGCCGCTCATCGCGTGGCTGCTCAAGCGCTACGCGAGTGATGGCCGCCCTGCCGGCGCGCTGCTCGCGGCGCTGCTGATCTGCACGTTCGCCTGCGCCTATGCCACCGGATATCTTGGCGTGCATCCGGTCTTCGGCGCGTTCCTGTTCGGCACGTGCGTGCCGCGCGACGATCGGTTGCTGCATTCGCTGATCGAACGCATCGAGCACATTGCCCTGCTGGTTCTCATGCCGATCTTCTTCGCGCTCGCCGGGCTCAACACCACGCCGGGCGCATTCGCCGGCGCCGCGCTCGGCGGCCTCGGCCTGATCCTCGCCGCGGCGATCGGTGGAAAGCTGCTCGGTGCCGGCCTCGGCGCGAAGATTTCGGGCCAGACCTGGCGCGATTCGCTCGCGGTGGGCTCGCTGATGAATGCGCGCGGCCTCATGGAGCTGATCGTGATCAAGGTGGGCCTGGACATCGGCGTCATCGGCAAGGAAATGTTCACGATGCTGCTGGTGATGGCGCTGCTCACCACGGTGATGACGAGCCCTTTGTTGACGCTGTTTACGCGCGGGGCGGGATGCCGGGTTCGGGGGGCTGTTTCGAGAAGCCCAGAATCGCCGGGCGGCTGAAGCGCCGGAAGCGCTGCTCTATCAGTGGGCCCTCTTCAGCCGCGCGGCGACTGAGCGCTTCTGGCTCTTCAGCCGTCCGGCGATTGAGGGCTTCTCAACCCACTCGCGCAATAATCGCCGCGCGCCCACTCGCCAGCAGCGCCTCGCCGTGCTGTACCTCAAACGAGTACTGCCAGCTGCCTGCGCTCTCCAGCAGTCGCCGCGCCATCACATAGATCTCGCCTTCGAGCGAATCGACGTAATCCACTTCGAGCTTCACATCCCGCAAAGACACGAGAAATCCAGGCTGCGCGGCTCGCCCGTCCGCCTGCGCAGAAAGCCCGCCATGCACGGCCATCGCCTGCGCTCCGTATTCGCATAGATGAACCGCCCGCAGGCGACCATCGAGTCGCAAAGGATTGTCGACCGCGCGGTGCGTGGATGTCGCGAGCACGATGTGGTCCTTGTCCCAATCGACCACCCGATCCAGCAGGCACATCGCGCCCTGGTGCGGAATCAGCGCCGCAATGGCTTCACGCCCCAGCATGCGCCACCTTCCTCACCGCCGGCCGCGTGAGCAGCAGCGCGAGCACGAAGTTGCTCACGACCCCCAGCGAAACCGTGATGCCGATGGATCGCAACACCGGAATCGTCGAGAACGCGAGCAACACGAACACCCACAGCGTCGACAACGAACAGACCAGCACCGCGTGCAGGGTGCGCCGCTGCTCCAGCGGATCGTTCTCGACGCTTTCGAAGAACAGCGCGTAATCGATGCCCAGTCCCGCCGCGAGCACGAGCGCGATCAGATGGAACAGGTTCAACGAGATCCCAATGCCGTGGAGCACGGCGAGGATCAGCAGCGTGGTGATCGCCATGGGCGCGATCACGCGAAGCATGCGCGCCGGTGACCGAAGGGCGACCAACACGGTGAGCGTGAGCAGCACGGCCGCGACGAGCAAGCTCCAAAGAATGTGCGTGCGCTGGCGAGCAACGAGCGCTTCCGAAGCGTCCTTGAGATCGAGCACGGTGATCAGGCCATCGGACTCGGCTGCGATCTCTTCGAGTCCCGCAGTCTTTTTGACGTCTCCAAGCGTGACGAGCCCGGACCAGCGTTCGCCCTGATGCACCAGCATTCCGCCCACGCGAAGCTCCAGCGGCGTGCCGGCGAGTTTGTCGGGAGTGAGAGGTGGCAGCGCACGTGCCTTGTTCACGTCGTCGAGAAACGGCGCGAACAGGCCCGCCTTGAACGGCAGGCCTTGCAGCGCTTCGAAGAGTGCCAGCTGCAACGTGTCGGGGTCCGGAAGTGCAGTCTGGCGACGCTTCTGTACAGCGATGCTCGGCAAATACCGCGCGACGTGATCGAAGTTGCCGATGTCGCCACTCTCGACGAGCGGCCGCAGCTTCGCGTCGAGCGCTTCAGTGCGGGTGAGCACCTCGTCTGCGGTCGCGCCATCGACGACGAGCAGTCTACGGATATCAGCTGCGCCCAGCTCCTTGCGCAGCTTTGCATCCTGAAGCAACAGCTCCTGCGGCACGGGCGTGAGACGACCGAGATCGCTTTCCCACATCGGCGTTTTGCCGAACAAGAGAATGGCGATGCAACCCGCCACCACGACGACGCCCAGCCAGAGCGGCCGCGGCAAGGCCACGATCGATCCCCACACCCGATCGAGCCACAGCGCCTGCCCGTAATCGCGCGACTTCGCCGGCATCACACGCGGCAGCAGATAGCGAGTGGTGATGCCCGCCATCGCGAGCCCGGAAATCGTAAAGCACGCGAGCTGCGCGAGCCCGACGACGCCTGAGAACAGAAACGCGAGGTACGCAATGCAAGTGCTCGCAACGCCAGTTGCCAGCGTTGGCCAGACGCTGCGCGCAGTTTCCAGCGGCGCTTTGCCCGGATGCTGGTGACTGAACAGATGCATCGGATAATCCTGCGCCACGCCGAGCAGCGTGAAGCCGAAGCCAAGCGTGATGCCGTGGATGCTGCCGAAGATCAGGCTCACTGCGGTGAGGCCGGCGACGCCCGCGCTCGCAATCGGCAGCACGCCGAGCACCGTTGCGGAAAGGCTTCGATAAGCGATGAGCAGCAGGATGATGACGCCGATGGTGTCGAACGTGCCGATCCACGTGGCTTCGGACTGCGTCTTGCCTTTCATCAGCACGGAAAATGCGCCGGGTCCGCTCACCGTCAGCTTCGTGGCCGCATCGGCGCGCGTCGCCTCGAAATGCTTGCGTAAGGCCGTGGCCGCGCGTTCCTGTCCGTCTGGATCGAACGCGGCGGCTCGCGTAGCGACGACCAGAATCGCGCTTCGCCCTGCGCTGTCGAACCACACGTCATAGAGTTTCTGCGGCTGCCGTGCGGGCTGCCACATCTCGGCGAGCTTCAGCACCTCGAGCGTGGGATCGCGCGGGATCAGCGGTTCGAGCACGCTGCCTGCCGGCGACGATAGGTCTTCCAGCCGTTCGCTCAGCTGGTCGCGCAGAAAAGGACCATCGAGCTTGCGTCCGTCGAGCGTGGGCGACAGCAGATATCGATACGGCAATAGCGTGTCCGGAATCGCGTCGACCGACGTCGCGCCGTTCGAGACGAGGCCGAACTGCGGATCGGCACGCAGCGCGTCCGCAAAAGCCTGTGAGCTTTCGGCCAGCGTTTCAGGCGGTGCGCCGTCGAGCGCCACGAGCAGTAACCGCGATGCCGGGCTCTCCCCGATTTCTTCGAGCAGCAGCTTTTCGGTGCGGGATTTCGGCGAAGGCATGAACAGCCGCAGGTCGCCGCTGATCGTGAGATTCGCCTGCACGTACCAGCCGAGCAGGGCGATGACGCCCACCCAGCCGATGAGTAATGCGGCGCGAGCCGTGCGGGTCACTCAGCGCCCTTTCGGAAACTGTTGACCCGATGACACCGGCTGGCCCGACTGAGCCGGCGGAACCTGGCGAGGTTGACCCGGCGAGCGCGGCGAAGCCGGCGGTGTCGCAGAGATTGACGACGTCGCCGAGTCGCAGAAGCGGGCGAGCCAGTCGCGCTCGATCGTCGCGGGCAGCTTCGTTTCCGCCGCCGCGCCCACGAGCATCACGCTCGATTCGTCGTCCGGCTGCGTGACGACGATGCAGCGAGGCTCGTTCTGCGATCCCTGGATCGCGATGTCGCGAACATATTTGCCGACCTGCGGCGATTTCGGCGTGAGCGCGAGCTTCCATTGCTCCGTCTCGCCCGTCGCGGCGAGATTGAAATCTTCGTCGAGTGTGCCGCGCCCGCCGCCGAGCACGGCGGCGAAACCGCCCAGCATCGTGCGCAACTCGGGCGCGCGTTTCAGCGAGAACTTTCGCGGCGTGCGGCCAACACGATCCACGCTCACCGCATCGCCTTTGATTTCCGTGCGCTCCTTGAAGGGCTCGTTCACCGCGCGCACCAACGTGCCATCCTCGTGATATTCGAGCTGGCCCTTCACGACGATGGGCTGCTCGAGAAGCTTCGAGTAGCGCACCTCGACAAACGGCGTTGTGGCTGGCGCGGGATGAGCGAGGCTCTTCAGCAGCGTGTCGACATCAAGAGCGGCGAAGGACCTCGCCGGAACCAGCGCCGCCGAGGCCATCACCGCGAGCGCCAGCACCTTCATGGCTCGCGGTGCCAGGCGCAAGCTTTTCGTAAGCCGCGGTGCCACGTTCCGCCTCGCCGTGCTGCTGGGCATTTTCGTGCGCGACGGCCGGATCCGGCACGTTGTTCCAGAAGTCATAGAAGTTGAACCAGTTGTAAGGCGCCAGGCGCGCATAGTGTGCCAGCCGATCGGCAAAACGCTGAAGAATCTCTGCAAGCACTTCGGAGCGCCGCGCGCGGTCGATGCTGAGACATTCCGCGAACATTTCGAAGTGCAGGTCATAACGATTGCCGCCGCGGTACAGGCCGAACGCGAGCATCACCGGCGTTTTCACGGCGGACGCGAGCAGCCACGGCGAAAGCGGAAACGGCGCAGCATGTCCGAGGAAGGTTGCAGGCTGAGTGGCGTTGTTGGGTTGCCCGCGATCCGCGAGCAGCGCGACGATCGCATTCTCATCCAGCGCCTGCTTGATCGCGATGGCCGCTGCCGGCCCCGCCTCGCGCGCGTTGATGATGCTCGCGGCAAGCGCGGGGTTCAGCGCGTTCAGGAATTGTGAGAGCCGCTGGCTGTGCTCGATATCCAACACGATACGCACGACCACTTCCGGCCGCTCCAGGCTGAGCACGCGGAGCGCATCGAAGCTGCCGAGATGCGAGCCGATGAGCAGCACGCCTTTGCCGCCGGCGAGCGCGCGATCCAGTTCTCGCAGGCCTTCCGTGCGAATGTCGAAACGCTTGAAGCGCTCGCTGAACAGATACAGGCGATCGAGAATCGTGCAGGCGAACGTGTGGATGTGCCGGTACACCTCCCACGAAGACGCCTTCCGCCCCAGCACCCGTTCGAGATAGAGCCGTGACGAGCGCCGCTCCGGCCCGCGCCTCAGAAAAAAATACAGCGCGGTGGGCCACAGGAAGACACGCGCGATGCCACGCCCGCAGCTCGTCGCCACGGCAACCATCATCCGCAATGCCAGCGGATTGCCGATTTCGCTGCGCGCCTGCCAGCCGGTGCTCACGCAGGCGACACTCCTGCGACAACGAAGATTCCCTGCGCCACGGGCTGATCCGCGCGCGACACGCGGAACGTCAGCGTTTCCGCGCCGAGCTCGAGTGACACGTCTGCGCGCTGATCGGGCAGCAACGGCGAATGAAACTTCACTTGCTTCAGTCCGCGGACGTGCAACGACGCGCGCTGCCAGCTCTCGGCGGCCTGCAGCACATGGTCGAGCACCACGACACCGGGTACCACCGGCGTTCCCGGAAAATGGCCCGGCAGGGCAGGGTGATTTGCAGGCACGACGAACGACACTTGGCGCGTATCAGCCATTGGAGCTTCGTCCCATGATCCGTGGACCGATGCGCCGCGCACGCTGCAGGAAATCAAAGAGGTTCCGATACGGCTGCTCGGGAAACTTTCGTTGGCGGTAGAGGTATTCGCCCATGAAAAAGACGCCGGCCAGCACGTAGTCGAGGAAGTTCGCAAATAGCGACCACACTTCGCGCGGCACGGTGACCGGTGGCGTCACGCCCATCATCAGCAGCACTCCATCTGGCGTAGCGAACAGCGCGAGCGTGAGGTTGAGCATGGCGAGCGTGAAGAGAAATATCGTCCAGGCCAGTGTGACATGACGTGCGTACTTCGCGATCTCGTCGCTGATGCCATCGGGCTCATGCATCAATCGCGCGAGTCGCTCGATCAAAGGCACCTGACCCGCTGCGAGCGTGTGCCCGAAGATCCACGCGCCGAAGAGGTTTACGCAGACCGGTGTCGCGTACAACGGCAGCCACGCAATGTGCTCGCGTCCCAGCATCGCAAGAGCGACGACAACCACGGGTAGCAAGATCCACGCGAGAACGCTGCGAGCAAAGAGCCGAGGAAGCAGAAAGAGCGACGCCAGCACTGCGAGGCTCCCAACCGTTACCGCTACGCTGCGACTCACCGCCGCCCAGTGCGCCATCACTGGATAAGCGATCGCCAGAGTCGTCATCACGGCCACCCTCAACGCCTTCAACCGCATCCCCATGAGCCCGCCGCACACCCGCGGCGGCGAAGTATCGCCTTTCGGCAGGGCCTTTTTCACCAGCGGGCGGACGACCTCGTCGAGCGCCTGTCAATTCGCTTTCCCGCCGTCGCGGGCCACGTCAGGTGCAGCCTGTAAGCCCGGACGAGCCGTACCAGACGGCGCGCGAGTGGGCGGGCGCCGTAAACCCTGGCTCGCGGCACGTACGCGGGATTCGCCGGGGACTTCGCGCACGATGGGCCAGGCGATCTCGCACGGCATCGGCAGCCTCATCGGCACGATTCGAAAGAGCGGCAATTACGTTGATGGCCCAAATCTCGCCACAGTCCATGCTCAACGAGTCCGTCGGGCTGTTTGCCATGTCGGGCACGGCCACGTCGTTCATCGGCCCGGCGGTGATCGGCGTGCTCACCCTGATGTTCAGAGCCAGCGCATCGGCGTCGCGGTGGGCCTGTTCTTTCTCGTCACCGGGTTGCTCGTCATGTTCAAGGTTCGGGAAGAGCCGACGCCCGGCTGAGCGCCCCCATTGGCGATAGCTGCCATAGCAGCCATCAGCCTGATGGATGGCTCGGCCTTGCGCGCCGCCCGCAATGTTTGACCTTTTCTGGAGCCGCGTCCGCACCGCGCCCCGTGGTAGCGCACAGGCCCGATGCCTCGGAAGGGGGTCAATTCGCGGATTGACCGCCCGCCCCGCGTCGGTATGATCGGACGCATATAAGTGGTGTAGACAGGCGCAATACGCCCGCGGCTCGGCCTCGTGTCCAGCGTGGTGATGATGTGCCTTCCCTGGCAGCCCGACGGCGCGGGGTCTCCCCAGTGACTTCTACTTTGACCAGATCAGGCTGCCGGCAGAACCGGCGGCACGGGACCCTGTCCGGGTCGTTTGCGTCTACTGCGGCCGCGACGACGCAAATGACCCGGACAGGGCCCAGCGGAGCACGCTCCGCACCTTAAATCGGGGCACGACGATGAGCACAGCAGAAACGCCGGATACCGGACTCTTCAAAGAGTCATACGAGAGAGACAGCTGCGGGTTTGGCCTGATCGCCAATCTCGACGACCAGCCGAGCCGTTGGCTGGTCGACACAGCTATTACATCCCTCAATCGCCTCACGCACCGCGGCGCCGTCGCGACGGACGGCAAAACGGGCGATGGTTGTGGGCTGCTGCTGAAACGTCCCGAGACATTCCTGCGCGCCGTGGCGAAAGAAGCGGGCATCGAGCTCGCGGAGAAGTTCGCGTCGGGCCTCGTCTTCATGAGCCAGGATCCGTCCAGGCAGGCGGCCGTGCGCGCGGAAATCGCCGCGCAGGTGGAAGGCGAAGAGCTCGAAGTGGCCGGCTGGCGCCAGGTGCCCACCGACCCGAGCGCGTGCGGCGATGAGGCGCTCAAGACGTTGCCGCACATCGAGCAGATCTATGTGAACTGCCGAATGCGCGAGTTGGACGAGGCTTCGTTCAACCGCAAGCTGTTCCTCGTGCGACGCCGGTCTGAGAAGGCCTTCGAGGGCAAAGACCCGGTGTTCTACATCCCCAGCCTGTCGGCCACCACCGTGGTCTACAAGGGCATGGTGATGCCGACGCACCTGACCGAGTTCTTCCAGGACCTGAAGGACCCGCGCATGGAGTCGTCGGTGGTGGTGTTCCACCAGCGCTTCTCCACGAACACGATGCCGCAGTGGCGGCTGGCGCATCCGTTCCGCTATCTCGCGCACAACGGCGAGATCAACACGATCCAGGGCAACCGCAACTGGGCGCTGGCCCGCGGCCCCGTGTTCCGCTCGCCCGTGTTGCCAGACTTGTCGGACGTGCAGCCACTCGTCTCGATGACTGGCTCGGACTCGCAGAGCCTCGACAACATGCTCGAAGTGCTGCTGATGGGCGGCCTCGACCCGATGACAGCGATGCGCCTGCTCGTGCCGCCGGCGTGGCATGGCATCGATGCAATCGATCCGGACCTGCGGTCGTTCTACGAGTACTACACGACGCATATGGAGCCGTGGGACGGCCCGGCTGGCATCGTGCTTACCGATGGCCGCTATGCCGCCTGCACGCTCGATCGCAACGGCTTGCGCCCTGCGCGTTTTGTCATCACGAAGAACCGCGTGTTCACGGTGGCTTCGGAAACCGGTGTGTGGGACTACAAGCCCGAAGATGTCGTGCGCAAGGGTAAGCTCGGGCCCGGCGACATGATCGCGCTCGACATGCAGACCGGCACGCTGCTCGAGTCGAAGGACATCGACGACATTCTCAAGTCGCGCCATCCGTACAAAGCGTGGCTGAAGAAAGGCGTGCGCTATCTCGAAACGGATCTCGTCGATCCGCGCCTCGCGGCAGAGCCGTTCGATCGCGAGACGCTCACGCTGTATCAGAAGATGTTCAACGTCACGCAGGAAGAGCGCGACGAGATCATCCGCGTGCTCGCCGAAGATGAGAGTGAAGCCGTCGGTTCGATGGGTGACGACACGCCGATGCCGGTGCTGTCCCACAAGATTCGCCCGCTGTACGACTACTTCCGCCAGCAGTTCGCGCAGGTGACCAACCCGCCGATCGATCCGCTGCGCGAGTCCATCGTGATGTCGCTGCAGACGCAGATCGGCGTCGAAGCGAACATCTTCGTGCCGGCGCCGGAACATGGGCGCCACGTCGCGCTCGGCTCGCCGATCCTGTCCCAGCGCAAGCTGCGGCAGATCCTGGCGCTGCCGGACATCTCGCACGAGTTCATCGATCTTCAATATAGCCCGGAAGAAGGCCTGCAAGCCGCGATCACGCGCATGTGCGAGCAGGCGGAGCAGGCCGTCAGCGACGGCAAGCTCGTGCTGCTGCTGTCGGATCGCTATCTCGTTCAGGGCAAGATCCCGGCGCACGCGTTGCTGGTGACGGGCGCTGTTCATCAGCATCTCGTTCGCACTGGCCTGCGTTGCAAGTGCAATCTGCTCGTGGAGACGGGCACCGCGCGCGATCCGCATCACTTCGCGTGTCTCATCGGTTATGGCGCCACTGCCGTGTATCCATACATGGCGTATCAGGTGCTGTTCGAGATGATGCGCAAAGGCCGCGTGAAGCTGGACTTCGCCGCGCGCGTGGAGCTCGGTCGCAGCTATCGTTCTGGCATCCGCAAGGGCCTGTTCAAGATCATGTCGAAGATGGGCATCTCGACGATTGCGAGCTATCGCAGCTCGCAGCTGTTCGAGATCGTCGGACTGCACGACGACATCGTGAAGATGTGCTTCACCGGCACCGAGAGCCGCATCCAGGGCGCCGACTTCACGGACATGGAAGACGACCAGAAGCAGCTCGCAGCCCGCGCGTGGAATGCGCGTGAGCCGATCGAGCAGGGCGGTCTGCTGAAGTACATGCACGGCGGCGAGTACCACATGTACAACCCAGACGTGATCGCGCTTCTGCAGACTGCGGTCATCAGCGGTGAATACGAGCACTACAAGGCGTTCGCCGCGGCGGTGAACGATCGTCCGGTGTCTACGTTCCGCGATCTGCTGAAGCTGAAGTCGGGCACGACACCTATTCCGGTTTCAGAAGTGGAGTCGGTCGAGGCCGTGCTCGCGCGTTTCGACAGCGCGGGCATGTCGCTCGGTGCCTTGTCACCTGAGGCGCACGAGGCACTCGCCATCGCGATGAACCGTCTCGGCGCGCGTTCGAACTCCGGTGAGGGCGGCGAAGATCCTTCGCGCTATCGCACGGAGAAGAATTCCAAGATCAAGCAGGTGGCCTCGGGGCGCTTCGGCGTCACGCCGGAATACTTGATCAATGCGGAAGTGCTGCAGATCAAGGTCGCACAGGGCGCGAAGCCCGGTGAAGGCGGGCAGCTGCCGGGTCACAAGGTGAACGAGATGATCGCGCGGCTGCGCTTTGCGCGGCCCGGCGTTGGCCTCATCTCGCCGCCGCCGCATCACGACATCTATTCGATCGAAGACCTGGCGCAGCTGATCTTCGACCTGAAGCAGGTGAATCCGGGTGCGCTGGTTTCGGTGAAGCTCGTTGCCGAGCCGGGCGTTGGCACGGTGGCCGCGGGCGTCGCGAAGGCGTATGCGGACTTGATCACCGTGTCCGGTCATGACGGCGGCACGGGCGCGAGCCCGCTCTCGTCGATCAAATACGCGGGCACGCCGTGGGAGCTGGGGCTCGCGGAAACGCATCAGACGCTGCGCATGAACGATCTGCGTCATCGCGTGCGGCTGCAGACCGACGGTGGCCTGAAGACCGGCCTCGACGTCATCAAGGCCGCCATCATCGGGGCGGAATCGTTCGGCTTCGGCACGGCGCCGATGGTGGCGCTGGGCTGCAAATACCTGCGCATCTGCCATCTCAACAACTGCGCCACCGGCGTCGCGACTCAGCACAACGTGCTGCGCTCGAAGTACTTCATCGGTTTGCCGGAGATGGTGATCAACTACTTCCGCTTTGTCGCGGAAGAAGTGCGCGAGATCCTCGCGTTGCTCGGCGTGAAGTCGATTGCGGACATCATCGGCCAGACGCACCTCATGGAAATCATCGAGGGTGCAACGTCCAAGCAGAAGAAGCTGGATCTGTCGCCGCTGCTGTCCACCGCAGGTCTTGCCGCGGACCGTCCGCAGTTCTGCGTGTCGCCGTCGAACGCACCGTTCGACAAGGGCGAACTCGCGGAGAAGATGGTTGCGGACATGAAGTCGGCGATCGACGGCAAGACGGGCGGCGAGTTCAAGTACGACGTTCGTAACTCCAACCGTTCGATTGGCGCTCGCGTGTCAGGCGAGATCGCGCGCAAGTGGGGCAACTACGGCATGGCGGAGTCGCCGCTCGTCGTGCGCCTCAACGGCAACGTGGGGCAGAGCTTCGGCGTGTGGAACGCGGGCGGCCTGCACATGTATCTCGAAGGCGATGCCAACGACTACGTCGGCAAAGGCATGGCGGCGGGCAAGCTGGTGCTGCGTCATCCGAAGGAAGCGCGCTACGTCGGCAAAGACACCGTGATCATGGGCAACACGTGCCTGTATGGCGCGACGGGCGGCCAGCTCTTCGCGGCCGGCATCGCGGGTGAGCGCTTCGCCGTTCGCAACTCGGGCGCCATCGCGGTGATCGAGGGCGCGGGCGACCACTGCTGCGAATATATGACCGGCGGTGTGATCACGGTGCTCGGTCGCACAGGTCTCAACTTCGGCGCCGGGTTCACGGGCGGATTCGCCTATGTGCTCGACCTGAATCGCGACTTCGTCGATCGCTACAACCACGAGCTCATCGACATCAGCCGTATCCAGCCGGAAAAGATGCAGAGCCACCTGCAGCACCTGGAGTCGCTCATCGAGCAGCACGTCGCGGAGACGGGCAGCGCGTGGGGTGAGGAAATCCTCAACGACTTCCGCACGTACATCGGCAAATTCTGGGTCGTGAAGCCGAAGGCGGCTTCGATCGATTCGCTGATGACCAATCTCCGACGCGCTGCCTGATCCTGCGGGCGCGCGTAGCGCGCCCAATACGACCTTCTCGAGTACTGCACGAATATGGCCGACAAGACTCTTCAATTTCTCGAAATCCCCCGCACCGACCCGGCGAAGGTGCCGGTCGAACAGCGCGTCACGGAATTCAAAGAAATCTATTCGCAGTTCGACGCCACCGGCTCGAGCCAGCAGGCGGGTCGCTGTCTCGCGTGCGGCAACCCGTTCTGCGAGTGGAAATGCCCCGTCCACAACTACATTCCGAACTGGCTGAAGCTCATCCAGGAAGGAAACCTCTTCGAGGCGGCGGAGCTGTCTCACAAGACGAATTCGCTGCCGGAGATGTGTGGCCGCATCTGTCCGCAGGATCGTCTCTGTGAAGGCGCGTGCACGCTGAATGACGGCCTCGGTGCCGTCACGATCGGTGCCATCGAGAAATACATTACGGACGAAGCGTTCAAGCAGGGCTGGACGCCGGACATGTCGAACGTGAAGTCCACGGGCAAGCGTGTCGCCGTCATTGGCGCCGGCCCGGCGGGCCTCGGTTGCGCCGACATTCTCACGCGCAACGGCGTGACGCCGGTCGTATTCGATCGCTATACGCGCATCGGCGGCCTGCTCACGTTCGGCATTCCACCGTTCAAGCTCGAGAAGGAAGTCGTCGAGAAGCGTCGCGAGGTGATGGAAGGCATGGGCGTCGAGTTCCGGCTCGGCGTGGATGTCGGCAAGGACGTCTCGATGGATCAGCTGCTCGCCGAATACGACGCCGTGTTCATGGGCATGGGGACATATCGATACGTGAAGGGCGGCTTCCCTGGCGAAGATCTGCCGGGCGTTTACGAAGCGCTGCCGTACCTCATCGCCAACATCAATCACGAGCTCGGACTCGCCAACGCGGCGAATGCGTTCGTGAACCTGAAGGGCAAACGCGTGGTGGTGCTCGGCGGCGGTGACACGGGCATGGATTGCATCCGCACCGCCATCCGGCAGGGCGCGGAGTCTGTGACGTGCACGTATCGTCGTGACGAAGCGAACATGCCGGGCTCGCGCCGCGACTACAAGAACAGCAAGGAAGAAGGCGCGGAGTTCATCTTCAACGCGCAGCCGATCGAGCTGATCGGCGCGGAGGCCGTTGAAGGCGTGAAGATCGTGCAGACCCGCCTCGGCAAGCCCGACGCCCGCGGTCGCCGCGTTCCTGAACCCATTCCGGGTTCGGAGCAGGTGATTCCCGCGGACGCTGTGATCATCGCGTTCGGCTTCCTGCCAAGCCCGGCGGACTGGTTCGACCAGCACGCTGTGAAGCTGCATGGGAACGGACGAGTGCGCGTTTCCGCGTCGAAAGACACGCCGTTCCAGACGACCAACCCGAAGATTTTTGCGGGTGGGGATATGGTGCGGGGGTCGGACCTCGTCGTGACGGCGGTGTTCGAGGGGCGTGAGGCGGCGAAGGGGATTCTCAAGTTTTTGGATGTGGCTTGAGGGGATTTGAGGGGGCGGGCTGAGTGAGCCTGGCGAAGTGAGCTGAGCCTGATGCGGTGATCAGGCTGCGTCGGCTTCAGGCATTTCCGCGGGCTCAGTGGACGGCACCTCCAGCAGCAGGTCGGCGTGTTCGATCATCTCCGGTCAATGCCGTGACCGAGCGTGACCAGAAAGAGTTGCGCCCCTTCCCGCCGCGCGAACTTCATTGCGGGCACAAAGTCACTATCGCCCGTAACCAAAACGATGGCATCGACTTGGCGCTTCATCGTGAGCGACGCGATGTCGAGACCGATGCGCATGTCCACGCCTTTTTGCTGAATGTTTGGCTCGATGTCGGCTGCTTCGAGCGTCACCGAAGTGGCGTGCGCGGGCAGCTTGCCGTGCCTGATGCGCCAACCTCGAAGCACGAGCTCTCCGCGGCGAACCGAGACATAGGGAAGAGCGCAGAGACCCTGAAAAAGCTTCTGGCTCTCTCGTGCAAGCGCCGTCGCTCCAAAATCGACTCTGCCGCCGTTCAGCGGGCGCTGCGCGGTGCCTTCAAGTGGGTGGGCGTCGTACCAGTAAATACGATGCAGCTGTGCGAATGCGAGCACCGGGTGCGCACGTAGCCGGCCAAGGAAGGCCTCGACATGCGACAGCGTCATGGGTTCGCGTGGCGAGCCCAGTTTTCGCTTGAGGAAGCCGCCGTCAATCAGGACAGCGTATTTCATGAGAAGTCGCCAATACGCAGGTAGGGTCGAGCCCACTTACCTTTCACCTGCGTATCGGCTTGCTTATTCAAAGCAGTCGCCCGCTGCGCGCGCATCTTATCAATCCTGTTTCAAATTAAAAGCCTCGCCAAAAGCGACCCTGGCTAAAAAGACCCGTGCTCCGACTGCTCGCACAACCGGAGCACGGGAAATGCCGAGGGACTGGAATCCTGACTCCTTTCACGCGTGGATGACGGGAGTGAGTGTAGGAGGACGATGGGCGCGGCTCACTGCGTGTGCTTGTTGGAAACGTGCAGAAATAGACGTCACGTTTGTACGAGCCGGGGAGCGAGCAGCCAATCGAGGCTCGACCGCCGCGCGTGCCTCTTCGCACCGTTTTAATTCGTCCCGGTGTCGCGCGCCCGCCGCGCGGGCGCAGCCAGCCGTTGATACACGGGTAAGTCCCTGAGTCCTCGGGCAGTCAGTCACACCACCCGCACTGGCATGCCCGTTGCTGCAATCTCTGTCACGCAGCGCCCAGGTGCAGGCATGAAAGCAGAAACGACCGCCGCGGGAGCGCGGCTGTTCTCGCGCAACGTCGACTGGAATCTGTTCCTCGTGTTTCACGAGATCGTCCGTTGCGGCAGCATCAGCGCCGCTGCGCGCGCACTCAATCGACAGCAGCCGAGTATCAGTGCAGCGCTTAGGCGACTCGAAGATCGTCTCGATACCGAGCTGTGTGTGCGCGGCAGTCATGGCATCGAGCTGACGCCGGCCGGTCGAGCGCTACACGGACATTGCGAGCATCTGCTCGCACACGTGAGAGCCGTGCCGCATGACGTAGCGAAAGCCGCAGGCATGGTGGAAGGCGTCATCACCGTGCGCACGATTTCGAATCTCGTATCGCCGGAGCTCGATGCCGCGCTCGCGCGATTTCATTCCGAGCATCCCGGCGTGGAGCTGAAACTGGATGTAGCGCCGTGGCGTTCGGTTGTGCGCGGTCTCGTTGCGGGCGACATCGAGCTCGGCATTGCGTGCGATGACGCCATGAGCGCAGATCTGCGGTACGAGCCTCTCATGCGCGAGACGCAGCAGGCCTACTGCAACAGACGCCATCCCCGCTTCGGGCAATCCCCTGCAATGCCTATCGAGCTCATCGATGAGCAGTTCGTGCTCACGGGAGAGGACGAGCCCGCCGAGCTGAGTGCGTTCCGCCGTCGCTACGCGTTAGGCCATCGCATTGGCGGATTTGCCGAGACGCTTCACGAGGTTCAGTGGCTCATCGAGCTCGGCGTGGGGATCGGCTTTCTGCCGACCGTCATCGCTGAGCCCGCCGTCAAATCTGGAAAGCTTTGGCCGCTTTTAACGCCAGAGCTGCTTCCCAGCTATCACGTCTATGTGATCACGCGTGCACATCCCTCGCGGAACACGCCCACCGAGCTTCTACTGGAGGCAATCCTCGCCGAAACGCACGCTGCACTCGCGGCGAGTCAGTCCGCGGCATAGGCGGCAACTATGGCCGCCATCAGCGGATGACGGCTTCCGTCGATGGCATCCCATTCCTAGCATCGCGGCATGACGCTGGAGCCGGCCGCACCCACGCTCGAAACTCTCGCAGGACTGTGGACGCGTTCTCTCATCGCATGGCCTGACGGCCGCAGAGACACGACGACGCAAGTGTTCTGGCTGCAGGGCCCCGGCTTCTTCGCCGACCTGCGGCAACCCACAGGCGCGCCAGACTTCTCCCACACGAATCGGCTCGCAGACGTCACCGACGAGCAGCTCGCGTGGATGGCCACGCAGGAAGCGTTCGCAGGCGAGCTCCACTTCGATGGCGACTGCTTCGAATGGCAGCGAGACCTCGATCTGCAGCCGAAAGCCAATCGCGCAGATCGAGGTCGCCTGCGATTCGAGCGGGGCGGGCTCATCGAGCACGGCGAGCACAACGCCTACGTCGAGCACTGGCACCACAATCCTGAGCGCGGCCCGGCCGGTGCGGCGCGCCTGCTGGACGATGCGACTGGCAACTCCGCCTACCTTGTTCGCGTGGGCACGGCGTTCATGTATGCCCGCGGCAGCATGCGCTCGCTCCCGCCGAATGCGACGCTATCGAACTGCGTGCGAGCCGCGCCGTCACCTGAAGCCGCACGTCGCCTGCTCGATTTCGAGGTGTCGTTCGGACGCGTGTCGCCCGGCGGCTGGCGCATCGAGCGCTCAACCCTTCCATTTCGCCGTGGGCAACTCCTCGAGGTGCGTGCGACAAGCCGCTCAACGCTAAGCGTCCGCGACAGCGATTTCACCGAGGGCACACGCACGCGCGACTGGAAAATCGTCGCACTGCGCGGGCAGGCCGACAGCGCCATCGCGCTCACCGCCATCCCTTCCCATGAAGAATTTTAAATCTTTCACTTCCGATGCCAGGAGCCCGCTCATGACGCGTCGATTCCTCCATCTCATCGTTTTCGCGATCACAACTGTCGCGATGTTGTCGCCGTCCGCGCAGGCTGCGCCGAAAAAGCAGTTCAAGTTCGCCTGGTCCATCTACACCGGCTACATGCCGTGGGTTTACGCGGAACAGTCCGGCATTTTGAAGAAATGGGCGGACAAGTACGGCATCGACATCAAGCTCACGCAGTTCAACGACTACATCGAATCGCTCAATCAATTCACCGCCGGGCAGTTCGATGGCGTGACCGGCACGACGATGGATGCACTCGGCCTGCCGTCCGCGGGCGGTGTCGATACCACGGCGCTGATCATCGGCGACTACTCGAACGGCAACGATGCCATCGTGATGAAGGGCAAGGGCAAGAAGCTCGCGGATCTGAAGGGCCAGAAAGTTCATCTGGTCGAATTGTCTATCAGCCATTACATGTTGGCGCTGGCGCTGAAATCCGCGGGACTGAAAGAAAGAGACGTGCAGATACAGAACCTGTCCGACGCGGATTTCTACGCGGCGTTTCGCACGTCTGAGGTGTCGTCTATCGTTGCCTGGAAACCGGGGCTTGCCAACATCGAAGCAGAGCCGAACGTGAGCATCGTGTACGACTCGAAACAGATGCCGGCGGAGCTCATCGACATCGCGATGGTGAGCACCCGGACGCTCAAGGAAAACCCGGCGTTCGGCAAGGCGCTGATGGGCGCGTGGTACGAGTCACTCGCTGCGATGAAAGGCACCAGCGCTGCCGCTGTGGCGGCCCGCACGATGATGGCCAAGGCGTCGGGCACGGATCTCAAGGACTTTGAGACACAGCTGGCGACAACCTATCTTTACCAGGCACCGGCGGATGCCGTCGCGTTCCTGAAAAGTCCGGCGCTCACCGGTGGCGTGGAACGCGTGCGGGAGTTCTGCTTCGAGCACGGGCTGCTCGGCAAAAATGCGAAAAGCAAAGACGCAATCGGTATCGAGCTGCCTGACGGAAAGGTGCTCGGGGACAAGAACAACGTGAAGCTGCGCATCGACGGGCAATACGTCGCGCTGGCGGCGGCGGGAAAGCTGTGAGGGCCGGGTGAGCGAGCCGTCATGACGACGCTGTCGAATTTCACGTCGATCCCTGTTGTTGACGTGTCCGCTCTGCTCGACGGTACGCCGGGCGCGCTCGATCGCGTCGCGGCCGAGCTGGAGCGCGCGGCGCGCGACGTTGGCTTCTTGTATGTCGCCGGCCATGGCGTGCCGCAACGTCTATTCGACAATCTCATGGCCGTCACCGAGCGCTTCTTCGCGTTGCCGCTCGAGCAGAAAATGTCTGTTTATATCGGCAAATCCCGCAACCACCGCGGCTACGTGCCGATCGGTGAGGAGGTGTTCTATGGCGGATCCCAGGACAACAAGGAAGCCTTCGATCTCTCCATCGACCTGCCGGCGGATGATCCGGACTACGTTGCGGGCAACCCGCTGCTCGGACCCAATCAATGGCCGGACATTCCAGGCTTCAGGGCCGCAGTGGACGAGTACTACACCGCGACGTTGTCGTTCGGTCGCACGCTCCTCCGCGGCTTCGCTGTCGCCATGGGCGAGGCGCCAACAGCGTTCGACCGCTTTGTGACGAAGCCGCCGAGCCAGCTGCGGCTCATTCACTATCCGTTCAACGACGCCGCCCGCGATTCGATGGGCATTGGCGCTCACACGGATTATGAATGCTTCACGTTGCTGCATCCCACGGCGCCAGGACTCGAGGTTTTGAATGGCGCGGGTGAATGGGTCGACGTGCCACCGCTGCCGGGCGCATTCGTGCTGAATCTCGGCGACATGATGGAGTTGCTGACGAACGGCGAATTCGTCGCGACGTCGCATCGGGTGCGGCAGGTGAAACAGGAGCGTTATTCCTTCCCGCTGTTTTTCTCGTTCGACTATCACACGACGGTTGCACCTTTGCCCCGTTTTGTCAGTGCGGCGAAACCGGCAAGGCCGGGGCTCGTCGCTGGTGAGCATCTCTTTGCGCAGACCGCACAGAGTTTCACATACCAGAAACAGCGGCTGGCGCGCGGTGACATCCAGTTGCCGGCGCGCGCGCTGGGGCTTTCGTCGTTCGGTCAGGAAGCCCTGCGGAGATCCGAGTAACATTGCGCACCGTAACAGGGACTCGCCGGTGAGCCATGTACAGCGTCTTTGGGGTCGTCTTGGTCTTTCTGCTCTTTGCGCTGACCCTGCTGTATCGGGAATTGAGGAAGGCCAGGCACGCAACGTTCATTCGCGACTACACGTTGCCGCCCGGGCTGTTCGAGAAGCTGCGCAAAGAGCATCCGCAGCTCGATCTGAAAGACTGCCAGCTCGTCGGCCACGCGTTGCGCCAGTTCTTCCTCTGTTATCTGAAGTCGGGGAAGCGCGACGTCGCGATGCCTTCGCAGGCAGTGGACGACCTGTGGCACGAGTTCATTCTCTACACGCGAAACTACGAGAAATTTTGCCGACGCGCGTTTGGCGGCTTCCTGCATCACACGCCGGCTGTGATGATGGCTTCCAAGGCACAAGGCAAGAATGACGGGCTCGCTCGATGCTGGTGGCAGGCCTGCCGCGAGGAAGACATCAATCCCCGCTTGCCCACGCGCCTGCCGCTGTTGTTTGCGATCGACCGCAAGCTCCGAATCGAAGGCGGGTTCTTTTACCTGGTCGACTGCACGAACGAAGTGGAGCTGGCGAAGGTGTCGAGCCTGGGGCCCATACACTGTGCCACGACGCTTGCCACGATGTTTCCTCAACGTCGTCGCGGGGGCGGCGGGCCCGGCTGCTCGGGCTCTGCGTGCTCGGGCGGTTCGCATGGATGCAGTGGGAGTGGATGTAGCGGCGGATGCGGCGGGGGTTGCGGCGGCGGCACGTGAGCTGTTCGAGCCGGGGCCGTCGACCACGAGCGCTGAGCCGGAGCTTTGAAACTGCAGGCGTCAAAATCCGAGCCGCCGAACCGGGGCCGTCGAACGCGGGACGTTGAAACGGCCGCCGAGCCTATGAGCCGCTGCCCGACGGCACATTCCTGCCCTCAGGCGCTCACGCCGCCAACGACTCCGCCATCTGCACGCAATTGCGCCCTGAACGCTTAGCTGCGTAAACCGCCTCGTCGGCGCGGGCGATCAAGCTCTTTCCCCACACTCCGAGCGTATCGCTCGCCGCCACACCGATGCTGCACGTAAGCCGGATCGGCGAGCCGAAGCCTTCGACGCGGATCGCGGCCACGCGCTCGCGAATTCGCTCCGCGATGGGATGCGCCGCTGCAGCGCTCGCGCTGCTCAGGATGACGATGAACTCTTCGCCACCGTAGCGCCCGATCACGTCCGACTGCCGCAGCTCTGCCTGGATCGGCGCGACGATCGCGTGCAGGCACGCATCGCCGGCAAGGTGGCCGTAGGAATCGTTGATCTGCTTGAAGTGATCGAGATCGATGAACAGCAGCGCCACGGGTAGCTCACGCGCCTGCGCGCGCAAGCACGCCGCCTCGAGGCGCTCGATCAGCGAGCGGCGATTGAGCACGCCGGTGAGCGGATCTGTTTCGGCACGGCGTTCGGCTTCGGTCAGCGCGCGGCGCTGCTCGCGCAACCGATCCGCTACGCCCAATGCAACGAGGATCGCCGCCGCGGCCATCGACATGGGCAGGCCCGAGTGCAGCAGGAAATCCGAGTCGCTCGCGTCGCTGGTGAGCAGCCGGATGGCCGCGGCGATGGTGAACGCTTCGAGCAGCCCCCACGCGATGAGGAAGAATCCCGCCGCGCGGCCACCGCGCCGCCAGGCCATGAACGCGACGACGAGCGTGAACACGGCCGATCCGAGGAACAGGATGTTGCCGATCGCCGCGACGATTCCGCCGAGGCCGAAATGACGTCCCACATTCGCGAACGCCAGCACCAGAAATGCCACGGCGAGCCAGCCGAATACAGTGTAGACGCGCGGCCAGGAGCGCTTCAGGTCTGCGATCTCGCGCACGAACACGCACGCGGCGGCACCGCTGATTGCCGCGGGCACGTTCCACGCGTGCGACGTGAGCGGCAGCGCAAGCGACAACACAGGCCAATCGAAGCCCTGGCCGGAGAAGAACGCGATATACAACGCCTGCATCGAGAACAAGACGGCGTAGTAGATGAGCAGCCGATCCGACAGCACGAACCAGATGAGCAGCGAGGTGAGTGCCATCGCCATGAGCGCCCCGAATGCGAGCGTGATCATGCGGGCATGCTCTGCGCCGTGCAGAAGCACGTCATGGAGCGTTCCGGTAAAGAAGGCGATCTCTTCGGAGCCCTCGCCCGTCGCGCTGACGCGCGCGTAAAAAACCTGGCGGGCCGCGAGTCCGGAGGGCAGCACGAAGATCGCGTCGTGCGCGCCACGGAAGGTCGGACGGGTGGCTGCGAGAGCGAGCGGCACGGGTTGAGCCGCTACGGTTGAGGTTTCGCTCAGCCCGCTCGCTGCCGGATACACCTCGACCTGGAAGTGCCGTCCTTTGCGAACGACGAGCACCGGTGTGGTGCCGCTCGAGTTTGCGATTCCTTCCGTCGCCTGCAGTCGCAACCAGAACGGGTTCGCCTTGCGCGCCTCGCGCAAACGCAGTGGCTCGAAACTGGAGTCGCGCGCGCCGCCGACGACAGACTGCACTGTCACGTCTGCGGGCGGGGCGCTGAGCATCTGGACGTCGAACGCGTGGGCCGTCGGCGCGCCGGCCTGTGCCACCGCATACAGCGGGAACAGTATTGCCGTGAGGCCGAAAAGCCACCCCACGAATTTGGCACGCACAGCTCGACCCCGCCGGTAGCGACTGGTTTACCCCGGCACCGGCCGGTGGCCCACAGTCGTGTGGAAGTTGTAGGAACTATCGTAATCAGCCGTTCCCGTCCGGCACAACTGGTACGCGTCACAGCCTCAACTACTAACAAATTCGTTGACAGCCCCGCAGGTGCGTGATGTCATGTATTAAAGAATTAGTATTGAGTCAGGTGCCATGGCGAGACCGCGCTCCAGCACGCTCACCGAAGGTGAGCAGCGGATGATGGAAATAATATGGCGACTCGGTGAAGCCTCTGTGCAGGATGTGACAGATGCACTCTCCGACTCGACGAGTCCCGTTGCGTATACGACGGCGCTCACCATGCTGCGGATACTGGCGGACAAGAAATACGTGGAGTTCCGCAAGGAGGGCAAGGCGCACGTGTTCGTGCCGCTCGTTTCGCGCCACGCGGCGCGCTCCGCCGCGCTGAAGCAGCTGCTCAAGCGATTTTTCGACGATTCACCCGAGGAGCTCGCCCAGCACCTGCTGCGCGAGGAAGACATCGACCTGCGTGAGCTCGATCGGCTCAACGCGAAGGTCCAGCCGCCAAAAGGGAAACGCCGCAAATGAACGCCGTGCTCGCGTATTCCGTGGTCGAGCTCGGGATATATCAGTTGTGGGTGAGTGCGCTCATCGCGGGATTGGTGTGTGGGGGATTGTGGTTGCGAGGGCGCATCGCACGGGTAGCCTCTCCGGTGAGCACGGAATCGCGGTACTGGCTTTGGTACAGCGCGCTGATCGTGATGGCGGCGTTACCCCTGGGGATGCTGATCCCGAAAAGCCTCGTCCCGCGTTGGGAAGTCGCGCCGCTGAATCAGATGCGGCTGATGGAGCACGCTGATCGCGGACTGAATGGCGTGACGGCCGGCGATGCCGGAGCTCGGGTAGCGCGTCTCCTTGCGCCTGACCCTCCGCGCCGGCCGTCCTGGATTCGCGAAGCTGCTGCGCCCGTTGCAACGTCGATCATCGTCTTCTGGGCGGCGATCGCGATGTGGCGGCTGATGCGCGTGTACCGCGGACTTGCGACCTTGCGTCGCTGGAAACGAAGCGCGTCCGTCGTTCCCTCGCTGCTGATGCAAAGCTGTGATGTGCGCGAAAGCGCGCACGTTTCCACTCCGATGGTCGTCGGCATTTTGGATCCCTGTGTGCTGTTGCCCACCGGCCTGCGCGAGAAGCTGACGCCTGAGCAGCTCGAGCACGTGCTGGCCCACGAGCGGGAACACATCCGTCGGCGCGATCCCCTGTGCGCGCTCGTGCAACGAATCATCCAGGCCATCTATTTTCACAACCCGGCGATTCATTGGGTTGCGCGCGTCATTGACCATGAACGCGAATGCTCTTGTGACGATCGTGTGCTGGCTCACGGCCGTGATGGCCATGCTTACGCGAGCTCGCTGCTCAGTGTGGCGCGCCTCGTTGTCGCTGTTCCGGCGCCGGCCGAAGCCATGAACGCCGTGGGCCACCGATTACAACTGTCGCAGCGAATCGAGCGTCTATTGAGCCACCGGTCTGGAAAGGGAGTGCGCATGTCCTGGTTTACCGTTGGATCGATCACATCGGTTGTCGTCGCGGCCGCCGTTTTGCTGGCCCCCAGCGTGCCATTCGCGAAGGGGTTGGAACGGCGTGCGGTGATGTCGCCGGAGACAGATGAGTCCGCTGAGGCACGGCCCGACAGCCGGGCCCTGGTGGAAGCGCTGGTCCGGGGTGACGAGGACGCTGCCGATGAGCTTCTCCGCGCCGGTACCGATATCAACACACCCGTTCGCGGGGATGGCTCGCCATTGATCATCGCTGCGCGCAGCGGCAACAAGAGCATGGTGCGTCGGCTGCTCGCGAGCGGCGCAGACGTGAACCTCGCGTCGCGCGGCGACGGTACTCCGCTCATCAATGCAGCGGCTCGCGGCGATCTCTACATCGTGCGAGAGCTCGTGGAGCGCGGCGCGGATGTGAATGGCTATGTGTCCGGCGATGGCAATCCGCTCATCGCAGCGTCATCCCGCGGCAAGCTCGACGTCGCGAAGTTTCTGATCGACCACGGCGCTGATGTGAACGCGAATGTGCCTGGCGATGAGACGCCGCTCATCAATGCGTCCGCGCAGGGCCAGGCCGAGGCGGTGAAATATCTGGTGAGCCGCGGTGCGAACGTGAATCTCGCGGTCCATCGCGACGACGTGCCCGAGGGCGAGCTGCGGTCGCCGCTCAGCGAGGCCCGCAAATATGGGCACGACGATGTGGTGAAGCTGCTCGAGTCGCTGGGCGCTCGTTAGTGGGGGCTGGTTACCGGCGCGCCGGTTGACGTGGCCGCGCGTTCACACCGTCGCTGGGCGGCAGCACAATCGCATTTTGTCTTCTGAGCGTTGGCGATCGGAAGCGAGCTTTAGATCCCGGCCTTGCCGAGCGCATCCACGAGCTGGCGAACGATGGTCGCCAGCGCCGGGTGCTCCGCTTCGAGCCGCACCGCTGTGCTCTCGAGCGTGGTGCGGGCCGGCTCGGTTTCTTCGCTGGCGCGCCCCAAGGCGTGCTCGATGTCCTGCGATAGCGTTGTGAGCAGCTCGCGGGACTCCGCGTCGAGCGTCTCTGCGTGACCCAGTCGCGTGTGGAGCTGCGCCAGCAGCTCTCTCAGATTCTCTTGTGCCATGTGGGGCACCTCGTTCAGCCCATCGACCCAGCCACCATACAGGCTTCAGCGGGCCGGCTGAAGTCGACGCGGCTGTCGAGCCGCGCCGAGCCACCGGGATTATTTCTTCGCCGGCTCTGCGGCGGCAGGGGTAGCGGCGGCAGCGGGCGGATTGCCCGGTCCGGCCTGGTTTGGATACCAGTACTTCGTGTGGCACTGCTCGCAAGCCTCGTCGATCGCGCCACCGACGTCGGACAGTGCCTGGGCGTTCTTCTCGTCGATCGCCTTCAGCGCCGCCTGGGCGGAATCGTGCAGGGCTAGCGCGCGTGACGCGAAAGCCATGTGGTCGTCGTCCTTCAGTTTCTGGATCTGCGCGGCGGTGAGGTTGCCCTCTGTCCCTTCGTCCTGCAGTTTCTTGCCCGGCTCGACGATCTGGCGACCCGGGATCATCAACAGGTTCGCGCCTTCCATCAACGCGACGGCGTGGGCACGTACGGTTGCCCATTCCTCGTCGGTGCGGGGCTGCTTTTCTTCGGTGCCCTTCTCGCTGCTGATGACGGCCACCGATTCCCAGAGGATGTCGGCGTTGAGGTCGATCACGCTCACCATCAGGTCCTGGACGCTCGCGGTTGGCCGGTACGGCACTTTCTCTTCGGCGGCTGCCGGCGGGGCCGAGTCTTTCTGGGCGCAAGACGCGAGGGTCAAAGCCAAACCGACGACGAGCACGGAAAACGGCGCGACCACTAGGGCTACGCGGCGAATCGGATGGGTCATATTGTTCTGGAACAGCTCATGGGCGACCTCTCGCCCGACGCCGGTGACTACACTCCGGCGCGCGAGTGAAGTCCAGCCCTGCCACGCGGCCTGGCCCCGATCTGCGGCGCGTAACAGTTGCCGTAACGTTACCAGCGGCCCGGGTTGGGCCTCACTGAGCGCTGCGCGGGCGCATGCAGCGTTGCGCCTCAATTCTTGAGGCGATATCCGGTCCGGAATATCCAGGCGACGACCGCGAGGCAGATCCCGAAGAACGCCAGGGTCATCGTCAGGCTCATTTCGACACTGACGTCCGACTTGCCGTAGAAGCTCCAGCGAAAGCCGCTGATGAGATAGACCACCGGATTGAACAGGCTGAACGTACGCCAGGCGGGCGGCAGCATGTCGATGGAGTAGAACGCGCCGCCCAGGAAGGTGAGCGGCGTGACGATGAGCATCGGGATGAACTGCAGGTGCTCGAACCCCTTCGCCCAGATGCCGATGATGAAGCCGAACAGGCTGAAGGTGCACGAGGTGAGCAGGAGGAAGGCCACCATCCAGCCAGGGTGCTGAATCTGCACCGGCACGAAGAACGACGACGTGGTGAGGATGATCAACCCGAGCAAAATCGACTTGGTGGCCGCCGCGCCCACGTACGCGAGCACGATCTCGAGGTAGGACACGGGCGCGGACAGCAGCTCGTAGATCGTCCCCGTGAACTTGGGAAAGAAGATGCCGAACGAGCCGTTGAAGATGCTCTCCGTGAACAGGGCCAGCATGATGAGCCCGGGCACGATGAAGGCCCCGTAGCTCACGCCGCCGACCTCGGTCATGCGCGAGCCGATGGCCGAACCGAACACCACGAAATACAGGGATGTCGTGATCACCGGCGTGACGAAACTCTGCCAGGCGGTGCGCAGGGCGCGGGCCATCTCGAACCGGTAGATCGCGAGGACGCCGTACCGATTGAAGCCCAGGGCGGCGCTGCCAGTGCTCATCGTGTGGCCTCCTCGGTGACTGCGGCGGCTGCAGCCGGAGCGCTGGCCTGCGCGACCTTGCCGCGTGCATCGCCGTCGTCGCTCACCAGGCTGACGAAGATGTCTTCGAGCGAGCTTTCGCGCGTGTTGAGGTCTTTGAACCCGATGCCCAGCTCGCTCAGGCGCCTCAACAGGTCTGAAATGCCGTGCGCGGCGTGGGAATCGAAGGTGTATTCGAGGTCGTTCCCGTCGTTCTTCAGCAGCAGCGACCAGGACGATAACGAGGCCGGGACTTCTTTCATCGGCTCCTGCAGATGCAGCGTGAGCTGGCGCTTGCCGAGTTTCTTCATCAGCGTGGCTTTTTCTTCCACGAGGATGAGCTGCCCCTTGTTGATGACGCCGACGCGGTCGGCCATCTCTTCCGCTTCCTCGATGTAGTGCGTCGTCAGGATGATGGTGACGCCGCGCTCGCGCATGTCACGCACGAGGCCCCACATGTCCCGGCGCAGCTCCACGTCGACGCCGGCGGTGGGCTCGTCGAGGAACAGGATCTGCGGCTCGTGGGCGAGCGCTTTCGCGATCATCACACGGCGCTTCATGCCGCCGGACAGCGCCATGATCTTTTCCTTCCGCTTTTCCCACAGCGACAGGTCGCGCAGCACCTTCTCGACGAACGCGGGATTGGGCGGCAGCCCGAACAGGCCGCGACTGAAATTGACAGTGGCCCACACAGTTTCGAAGGCGTCTGTCGTCAGCTCTTGCGGCACGAGACCGATCTTCGTGCGCGCCGCTTTGTAGTCTTTCTGGATGTCGTGGCCATCCGCCAGCACCTTCCCCGACGTCGGCGTGACGATGCCGCAGACGATGCTGATGAGCGTGGTCTTGCCCGCACCGTTCGGGCCGAGCAGCGCAAAAATTTCGCCCTTCTGGATATCCAGGCTCGTGCTCTGCAGGGCGTGTACGCCGGAGGCGTACGACTTGGTCAGATTCTGGATGGAAATGATCGGCGCCATCCGCGCGACCTTAGCGCAAGGTGCCCGGTAAGCCTATCCCCAATTGGAGCCCTCATCGCAGCTCGAACACCGCCTGGCGCGGCGTGAGCCCTGCTAGCGCAGCGTGAGCCCTGCCAACGCAACGTAACTACCGCAGCGTAAATAGAGGCTGGCCCATCTTCATGCGCTGTCCCTCCCGGATGCCGGGCGCGAAATCGATCCCGGGCGGCGCGAAGAGAATGATCGTCGAGCCGTGCTGAAACCATCCCATCTCTTCGCCCTTCCTCACCTTCGCCGCGCACGGAATCACATTGGCGCCGCGGTACCGCAGATGAAGCAGCACATTCGCGAAATGCAGGCGAATGCTCGCGACGAGAATCGCCGCCACCGGCACCATCGTGATGAGCTGATCGTTCGCCGCAAGTCGGCATCGAATGACCGCGCGCTCGTTCTTGCAGAACAGGTTCTCCACGCGCTTGAGCGCGATCGGATTCACGTTCCACGTGTCGCCGGAGATATACGTTACCTGCTCGACCGTGCAATCGTGCGGAGCATGGAAGCGGTGATACATGCTCGAAGTCAGCCGCAGCGTGACGTACGAGCCGTCCCGGTAGTGCTGTACCAGACTCGGATCATCGAGCAGATCTCTTAACGAGTAAGGGAAGCCCTTCGCCTGCAGCACCATCCCATCGCGCACCGTTCCCGTTGCGCCTACGATGGCATCGCAGGGGCTCACCATCGTCTGCGGGTCCATGTCGACGGGACGCGCGCCGTCTTTCAGCTCGCGAGTGAAACAGTCGTGCACGCTCTTGAACTTCGTCTTCTTCGCCTCGCTGAGATCGAGGTCGGAGAATATTTTCCAGAGCGCGAGGCACGTCTCACGGACGAGCGGATTCTCCACCTTGCTGAGCCAGCCGATGAAGATCGTGAGCGCGCGGCGCGGAATCCGATTGGTCAGCAGGAAATTGACATCTTCCTGCTGTGTGACGCGGTCGATAAGACTGCCCATCGTGGTGCGTAACGTCATCGAAATGTAGTTTCCCGGTAATACAGTCGGGCCCCGTGAACACCAACATCCTGCTGTCTGTCCTGGGGGCGCTGCTGCTGGCAGTGCTGATTCCAAAGGCTTTGCGACGTCTCGAGCTGTCGCGTGCGAAGCATCGTTCGCTTGCGGGGCACGCGCGCTGGTCGCGTCGCTTCGCGAAGCTGGTGCGCTTCTACGAATACGACGAGACGCAATTCTTTGCCGCGGACGACGCACCAGATGAGATCGCGCGCCAGCGTCGCGCGGGATTCATGCGGCTCGCGTCGATCTATGCGCAGCGATTTCCGAAAAGCGCGCAACTCACCGCCGAAGTCGCCACGGGTGTCTCGGACATGCAGTTCACGTCGCGCTATCGCGTGCCGTTTCAGTTCAGTCGCTATGTGAGCCGTCACTTGAAGGCCGGATCGTTCCTCGAGTCGTCGTCCGGCCCGACAGTCACGGACCTCGACGGCAACACGTTGTACGACCTCACGGGCTCGTACGGCGTGAACGTGTTCGGCTACGATTTCTACAAGGGCTGCATCGAGCGCGGCAGCGCGCTGGTGCGGGATCTCGGCCCCGTGCTCGGTGCTTATCATCCGGTGCTCGCGTACAACGTACGCCGGCTGAAGGAGATCTCCGGCCTCGACGAAGTCTCGTTTCACATGTCTGGCACGGAAGCGGTGATGCAAGCTGTGCGCCTCGCTCGTTACCACACGCGGCGCGTGAAGATCGTGCGCTTCTGCGGCGCTTACCATGGTTGGTGGGGCGATGTGCAGCCGGGCGTCGGCAATCCGGTGACCGAGCGCGACACGTACACGCTGAACGACATGAGCGAGGCCGCGCTCAGAGTTCTGAGCAATCGCACAGACATCGCATGCGTGCTCGTCAATCCGCTGCAGGCGCTGCACCCGAATGCGAATGCACCGGGCGATTCCGCCTTGCTCGATAGCTCGCGCACGGCGCACTTCGATCGCGCTGCTTATTCCGAATGGCTGAAGAAACTGCGCGCCGTCTGCACGGAGCGCAACATCGTGCTGATCTTCGACGAAGTGTTCGTCGGCTTCCGGCTTGCGCCGGGCGGCGCGCAGGAATACTTCGGCGTGCGCGCGGACCTCGTCACTTATGGCAAGACGCTCGGTGGCGGTTTGCCTGTCGGCGCCGTGTGCGGTACGAAAACGCTGATGAAGCGCTTCAGCGAAGAATGGCCGGCGGACATCTGCTTTGCCCGCGGCACGTTCAACTCGCATCCGTATGTGATGGGCGCGATGCATGAGTTCCTGAAGAAGATGGAAACGGCCGAGTACCGGTCGATCTATGAAGGGCTCGACGCGTTGTGGAACGGGCGCGCGCAGCGGCTGAACCAGCGACTGCAGGAGGCCGGCATTCCGGCGCAGGTCGCTAATCTTTCGTCCATCTGGACGCTCCACTACACGCAACCTTCGCGTTACAACTGGATGCTTCAGTACTACCTGAGAGCTGAAGGGCTGGCGCTGAGCTGGGTCGGCACCGGCCGCTTCATCTTCAGTCTCGACTACACCGATGAGGCCTTCGCCGCAGTCGCCGACAGGATCCTGTCGGCGACCCGTGCGATGCAGGCCGATGGCTGGTGGTGGGCTTCACCCACGCTCACCAACAAGGCCATCAAGCGTCGCGTGTTGAAAGAGACTCTTCGAGCTCGCCGTCTTCCGCGCCATGACGGGCATGATTCGGATCGATCAGCTCGCCCTTCATCAGGAACAGCGGAGCCCGCCAGTAGAGCATGACGTCATGGAACGGGTCCGTGAGGATCTTCGTGAGCCACACTAGACCCGTCTGCACGTTACGGATGAAGAACAGGTGCACGGTGCGGAACAGCAGTCCGCCGACGCCCACCGCGAGCCACATCTCGCCGACGTGCTGAATGAACTCGTCGCGGCTCGTGTGTGCGTCGAACACGCCGAACAGCGTCGGGTCGATCCACAACAGCGCGGGTGACAGCGCCCAGATCGCCATCAGCACGACCTTGCGGCGGATGTTGTAACCGACCTTGATGTCTTCCTTGTGCTCGTGGGTGGCCTCGTTCACTTCGTCGTAGCCCTTCGGCTCGAAGAAGAAGTGGCCGGCCTGGCGGCTGGTCATGGAAACGAGCCAGCCGATGAGCGCGGCATACACCGGATTCACGAACATCAGGACGTACGCGGTCAGGAAGCTGAGCGCGCTGACCAGGTGCAGGGTCTGGTTGATGCGGCTGTGGTGGTAGTAGCGATGGTCATCCCAACGCTGGATTCGCAGTGCCTCGAAAAAACTGTGCATGGAGCGTCCTCGAATGGAACGGAGATCGGACGTGAAGCAAATATCTCAAGCACATCTCAGGAATATGACGGGAACCGCGCATGACGCAAATATTCGGGATTCGTCGCGTTTCGATGACTCGGGCCGTGCCGGGGCTGCGAACGGCGTCACAACGTGTGCGACGTAAGAAAACCTTCGCATCCCGGTCACCGGCAGTTCACGCCCGCACGCAATCGTGGCTCGCGCCACTATTGGCGGGCGTGGAGCCGAGCATTCAACGCATGCGGATCATGATTGTCACGGACGCCTGGTTCCCCCAGACCAACGGCGTGGTTCATACCCTGGCTCAGACCGCCGCCTGGCTCGGCCGTTTCGGCCATGAAGTGCGGATGATCACGCCGCAGGATTTCCGCACGGTGCCGTGTCCGACCTATCCGGAAATCCGCGTGTCCGTGTTTCCTTATCGGCAAGTCGCCAAGACCATTGCTGACTTCCGGCCGCATGCGCTTCACATCGCCACCGAAGGCACGCTGGGGCTCGCGGCTCGTCGCTATTGCCTGAGCAACGATATGAAGTTCACCACTTCGTATCACACGCAGTTCCCGCAGTATTTGAAGGAGCGGTATCCGATTCCGCTCTGGGCGTCGTATCTCGCGCTCACGTGGTTTCACAATGCAGCGGAACGTTGCATGGTGAGCACGAAGACCGTGCACGAACAGCTGGAAAAACGCGGCTTCAAGACACTCGCGCGCTGGCAGCGCGGCGTGGATACGGAAGTGTTCAAGCCCTACGACAAGGGTTTTCTCGACCTGCCGCGGCCAATCGCTGTGTACGTCGGTCGCGTCGCCGTGGAAAAAAATGTGGATGCGTTCCTGCGCATGCCTTGGAAGGGATCGAAGCTCGTCGTGGGCGACGGCCCCGAGCTGCCGCGCTTGAAGCAGCAGTTTCCGGATGCGACCTATGCTGGCTTCAAGTTTGGTGAAGAGCTGGCGAAGCACGTGGCAGCGAGCGACGTGCTCGTGTTCCCAAGTCTCACGGATACGTTCGGGCTCGTGAATCTCGAAGCGATGGCGTGCGGCGTTCCGGTGGCTGCATTTCCGGTGACGGGACCCATCGACGTGGTGGATGACGGTGTCACCGGAGTGTTGGACAAGGATCTCGCCAAGGCTGCGATTCGCGCGCTGGAGATTAGTCCGCAGGCCTGTCGCAATCGCGCGCTGCAGTCCGGTTGGGACGCTTGTACGCGGCAGTTCGAGAGCAATCTCGCGGCGTGCCAGCCGCATGCGCAGTTGCATCAGCATCCGTCGATGGTGACGGGCACTGCCCCCTGAATACCGCGGCTGGCGCGCAAGATGGCCCGGGTTGGCGAGCAAGATTGCTCGCCGGCGCAAGACGAAAGGCCCATTGCGCGACGTGGCGCTGCGGTGAAGGATTCGGTCCACACCGCAAACAGGTGAGCACCGGCGGCTAGCTGGGCCGCAGAGACTACGTGCCAGGCAGGGATGCAACGGTTGTGGCGCGCGCCTGCGCCGCCGGTGCGATCCTCTTTCTAGAGTTGGATTGAGCTTTAAGAGGAAGCCCTCAATCGCCGGGCGGCTTGGGGGGGCGCGGGCCTCAATCGCCGGGCAGCTGGGAATGGCGCGGGCCTAATCGCGCGCGGGTTGGAGGCGCTTCGGGGAACGGCTCCTGGTGTGGTGTCCCGCATTAAGCTGCACAACTTGGTCTTTCGTGGGTTGCGCGGGAACGGCGGGGTATGAGCCCTGGCACTTAGTTAATCGAAGCGAGCGTTGTCGGGGCGAAGTCGAGCCGGGAGGCAGGCAGGCCGCTCACCCGTCGTGCGCTGCTCGAGCGCGCTTCGGAGAAATCCCGCGGCGGGATTTCTCCGGCGTTCCCCGTGTTCGCCGGGGGCCATGGCGATCTTCTTCCATCGCAAGAGTTTGAAGCACCACTCGCATGGCCCTGATCCGGCGAACGCGGGCGCTCGAGAAGCGCACGACGGGTGAGCGGCCTGCCTGCCTCCCGGCTCGACTTCGCTGATTGGTTGCCGTGACGTTGGGCGTTACAAGAGGCGCGAGAGGCGTCGGCCCGCGATAGCGTCAAATCGCTCCAACTCCGCTCCAGCCAACATTGCCGCAGCTCGAGTAAGTGCCATTCGCTAAGACGCGGGCTGCCCGGCCCGGTCCATCGGGATCTCGTGCAAATGTCTCTCTGCATCTGCACGTCCCTCCCATCCCACTAGACGATACCTTCGACAGTTATTTGCGGGACACCAGACTAGCCGCCCGGCGATTGAGGGCTTCTGAGCTCTCATTTCTTTTTCCGTTTGGCCGAGTCCTCTTCGTTAGGCGGTCCCATCCTCCGCGCGAGCCCCTCACGAAGCAGAAACTCAATCTGCCCATTCACACTCCGCAGCTCGCTCGCCGCGAGCCGCTCCAGCTGCGCCCACACATCCGGCGGCAGCCTCAGCAGAAACGCTTTTTTATCCGGGCTCGCCAATGAACTGTCGCCGACGCGTCAACCGTACAAGGTCCCTGCGTTCACGACGGGCTGCACTTCGTTCTCTGCGCACAGCACGACGAGCAGGTTGCTGACCATCGACGCCTTTCGCTCGTCGTCCAATTCGACGACTTTGCGTTCGGACAGCGCGTTCAATGCCATCTCCACCATCGACACCGCGCCGGTCACGATCTTCTGGCGTGCGGCGATGATCGCTTCTGCCTGCTGCCGACGAAGCATCACGCCGGCAATCTCCGGTGAATAAGCCAGGTGCGTGAGCTTCGCGTCCTCGACGACGATACCGGCCTGCTCGAACCGCTCCTGCAACTCGCGCAGCAGCGTCACGGAAACTTCTTCGATGCCACTGCGCAAGGTGATCTCGGCCTTGCCGTGGTCGAGCTCGTCGCCCTCGTCATACGCGTAGCTGTTCGCGAGATGGCGGATCGCCGCCTCGCTCTGCACCCGCACGTAATCTTCGTAATTCTCGACGTCGAACTTGGCGCGCGCGGTGTCGTCCACTCGCCAGACAATCGCTGCGCCCACCTCGATGGGATTGCCGCGCTTGTCGTTGACCTTGATCTTGTCGCTGTTGAGGTTGCGTGCACGCAGGGAAAGCTTCGTACGCGTGGTGAGTGGATTGGCCCAACGCAGGCCAGCGTTCCGATCGGTGCCGCGATAGTTGCCGAAGAGCAGCAACAGGGCGGCCTGATTCGGCTGCAGCATATAAAGCCCGCGGAACGAAATCATACCCAGTACAAAGCAGAGGATGCCCAGCACCACGCGCCCCGGATGAACGATCGGGCCGGCGCCACTCGCGATCAAAACAGGTGCCGCGATGACGAGCGCGAGGCTCACGACGAACATGACGTAGCCGTTTGCACTCGACGCGACGACTTCCTGTGTGACGGAGCTGCTGGATGAGCCTTTCGATTTCGCCATGGCGCATGCCTCGCAAGGTGCGTGGGTGATGTCAGAGTGATATCACTTTGGCATCACCCGGCGAGCTTTGCAAGAGCAGCGACTCGGAGATCGGAGTGGCAGGAACTGCGCGCAAAAAAAAGCCCCGCTTGCGCGGGGCTCATCATCTTCATCCGATGACCCGGTGTATCGCTGTCAGCTCCGGCCGGGCGCAGGCAAAAGTCGTTGCCAAAAATCGCCTGTTTGCGCTCCGGCGTGTCGCGTCTTCACGAGCTCTATATCTACCCGGCTGGAACGTTGGGGTCTGTCCCCGGCCGAACCTCGAGGCCCGCGTGTTCATTCACGCACCTTCACCCGTTCCGAGCAGCCAGCAAATGGTGTGGCCGCCGCTACCCGTGCCCGCGTCGATGCTCCGAGTTTCTTCCCTTGTCTCTCTCCTCATCCGGCTTGTATGGACTCGCCAACAAGCCCTGTCACTCAATCTTCAAGCAAGCCCGGTGCCAATGTATGGATGCCGCATGAAAACCGGCACTTGCGATAAATGGGTCCGGCGATGATGGTCAAAAGTGTACAGACCTTCGACATTCCTTTCCTGTCGTTTGTTGACGACATTCACACTTTCAGCCAGACCGAGAAACGCGCGCCGGACTTTTCCGGCAAATCTTCGGCACTTGCGTGGCCGCCGTGATACTCCGCAATCAGCTTCACGATGTAGAGACCGAGCCCGAAGTGTGGTCGGTGATCACTGCCGGGCCGTGACTGCCAGAGTGACTCGAACAGTCGTCCGTGCGAATCCGCCGGAAGAGCAGGTCCGGGATTCTCCACTTCGAGTACGGCGAAGTGCGCCTCGAGGCGCAGACGCACCGTGATCGTTGCTCCCGGTGCGCTGAAATCCACCGCGTTATCAATGAGTTTGTCGAGAAGCTGCACGATCAGGTCGGGCGCGCCTTCGATTTCGAACGGTCCCGTCGGCAGCGCGTCGACGAACTGTCGTTCCGGAAATCCGATGCGGTAGGACGCGACCGCCGAGGCGATCACGGGCACGAGGTCGAACCGCATGCGCTCGGCGCTTTGGATGGCTTCTTCGACGCGCGTCGCCGCGCCCATGGCCACGAGCATCGCGTTGAGCCGGTCCACGCCCTGACGCGCGCGATCGAGGTACACGCGCCCGCCTTTCTTCAGGTCGACCTCGCTCTCGAGGTTGTCGAGCGACGATCGCACGATGGTCAGCGGCGTGCGGATCTCGTGGGCGAGCTTGCCCGCCAGGGTGCGCAAATAACCTGTGTATTCACCCAGCCGGTGCAGCAGTGTCGAAAAACTTCGCGCGACGTCGCCGAGCTCGTCCGGCGCCGCGGATTCGGGGAAAGTCGTGACGAGACCTTCCCGGGTGAGCGCGGACTCGCTGGCCTTGCGCAGCCGCGAGAGACGCACGCCCAGTCGCACAGCGAACCCGAACATCGCCAGCACGACGATCGCGCTCGCGATGAGCGTGAAATTCATGAGGGTCGTGACGGCGCGGTCGCGCAGCGCGAGGCTGCGATCCACGGTCTGCGTCACACGCAGGGTGCCGATGACGTTCTGATGATCGGCGTCATAGATTTGCTCGGGCGCTTCGAGCATCGGGCGCTTGTCATAGCTGTCGAGCGCGCGCCGATACACCAGCATCATGAACGAGCGGTCTTCACCATATTGCGCGGGAAACGCAGGCCCATCGGCCATCGCGAGCTGCGCACCCTCGGGAGTCGCCACCGTGAGCCGCAGGCCGGGTTTCGCGAACAGCGCCAGATATCGCGCGAGATCTGGCGACGCGGCGAATAGGCGGCCCTGCGTTTGCAGATCGTCTCCGCGCAGCGTGCCGTAACTTTGAGGCAGGGCGCCGCGTTCGTCGCGATCGTCGATGAGCACGCCAAAGCGGCTGCCGAGCAGAGAGAGCGGAATACGCACTTCCATGCGATATCCCTGCGGTGTCGGCTGCCACGCGCCTTCGATGCGCGCTTCCTCAACGGCTTCCTGCCGGCCGTATTCGCGCGTTTCGATGCGACGGGCGCGCAGCGTTCCGGGGCCGGCGGCGGAGAAGAACACCTGCCGCTCGGCGCCGCTCGTGTCTTGGAAGCCGATCCAGACGCGGTCGCCGAGCGCATCGGCGTCGAGCGGTTGTGCGTTCTGCGCGTCGAAAACGAGCTTGTCGTCGCGGACATCGAGCAGCGCATAGAACATGCGCTCGTGCACGCCGGTGAGGATGCCGAGGCGGTCGGCGGGCTTGCCCTTGCTCTCGTCGCGACCCTGCTCGAAATATTTCCACGCACCCGGCGCATCCGGCCATTCATCGGTATAGCCGTCGAGGAACGGCTCGCCGGGCAGCGGCAACGGAATGAGATCGTAGCGTTCGGGCCGCGGCATCGTCTCGCCGGTGGGCTGCCGATAGAGCAGGACATCCCGGCCCTGGAGTGATGCGGCGATGGTCTGCGCCGTGATGGCGAGCGATTGCCGCTCCGATTCTTGCAGGACGTTTTCGACCTCGAGCGCGTACCGATAGCCGGCCCACGGCAACACGAGCGTGAGCAGGCTCAACAGCAGCAGTTTCAGTCGCAGCGACATGGCGCGTTACGCGCGCCCGTTCATTCGACCCACCGATAACCCATGCCGTACACGGTCTGGATGCCGTCGAACTTCGGCTCGTACACCTGGAACTTCCGGCGGATGCGCTTGATGTGCGACGTGATCGTGTTGTCGTCGAGCACGACATTGGCCGCGTCCATGAGCTGCTGGCGGTTCTTCACGTGGCCCGGATGTTTCGCGAGCGCGTGCACGATCCAGAATTCCGTCAGCGAGAGCAGCACGATCTTGCCTTCCCACTGCACCTGCATGCGTTCCGCATCGAGTGTGAGCGGGCCGCGCCGGACGACCTGCGTGTCTTCGCGCGGCTTGCGCAGGGCATCCACGCGGCGGAACAGCGCGTTCACCCGCGCGCTCAGGTGCGCGAGGCTCAGGTCTTTCGTGAGGAAGTCATCCGCGCCGAGGCGCAGCCCCGAAACAGCGTCGAGCTCGCTGTCCCGCGCCGTGAGAAAAATGATGGGCAGCTCTGCGGAAAGTGCTCGGAGCTGGCGGCAGAGATCGAAGCCGCCTTCAGGCTCTTCCGCGAGCGAGATGTCGATGATCGCCAGGTCCGGCAGCCGCGCAGCAAACGCCTCCATGGCTGAAGCGCGATCGCCGTAAGTGCGCACTGCATAGCCCTCACGCGTGAACGCGGCGGCATAGTTGTCGCGGATGGCGGGTTCGTCTTCGACGATGGCGATGAGTTTTTTCATGGCGAGTATTTCGACGGGCTGAGCGCAACGAGCAGTGACCAGCAACACGCGACAAGGCTACAGGCTGGCGGGTCGGGTTGTAAGGGAGCGCTTCAAAGACTGGGATTCGCGGCTCGCGCGTGCCGCCGCCCCGCACCGGCAGGCTTGCCATTTTTCGTCAGGATTGCCCGTCACCTTGCCACGTTGTCGTCCGGCTCCGGCCGCGCCGCTGTCGCGAAATGAACCCGTCGAAAAACGACGGGAGCCGCGACGATGAAGACTGACACCACCACCTTGCGTGAGCACATCCTGAACGGGCTGGGCCTGATTGCGCTGCTGTTGGCGGGCGTGGTGTGGCCGCCGGTGTTCGCGGCGGACCAGAAATCTGGTGAGCCGGTGCGCACCGAGAATGCTGCCCGCGTTGCAGATCCCGGCCAGGCGCGGGCCGGCAGCCTGTTCCTTTGCGCGATGCCTTGCGGCGAGTCGACGGAGGCGTTGCGCCAGTCCACGTCGATTCATGCGCAGGTCACGGGCAACGTCGCGCGCGTTCGCGTGACGCAGACCTTCGAGAATCCGAGCAACGAATGGCTCGAAGGCCTCTATGTGTTTCCGCTGAGTGTCGGCGCGGCGGTCGACGAGCTCGAGCTGATCGTGGGAGAGCGACGGATTCGCGGTGAGATTCAGCGCAAGCAGGAGGCGCGCGCAACCTATGAAAAAGCCAGGAGCGAAGGCCGCCGCGCCAGCCTCGTCGACCAGGAACGGCCGAACTTGTTCACCACGTCTGTGGCGAACATCGCGCCGCATTCATCGGTGACCGTCGAGATCGCGTATCTCGACACCATTCCGTTCCGCGATGGCCGCTACACGCTGAACCTGCCGTTGAGCATCACACCGCGTTACTCGCCGGGGGGTGATGCGAACGCCGATGCAGTCAATGCGAAGGCGGTCAGTGCGACGCCCGAGCACGTGACGAGCCAGGTGCAGACCGCGCAGATCGACATCGAGCTCGTTGCAGGCTTTCCGCTGCAATCCGTGCAGAGCCTCAATCACGCCGTCGTCATGGAGATGAAGGGTCCGGGCCGTCACATCACGCTGCGCTCGCCGTCGGTGCCGGCCGATCGCGACTTCGAGCTCGTGTGGACGCCGAGTTTTGCGCCGGATACCAGTGCCGCCGCGTTCGCCGAGAAGGTCGGCGACGATACGTATGTGCTCGTGACGCTGATGCCGCCGCAGATGGCTGCGGAGCGTCTCTACAAGCGCGAAGTGTTGTTCATCATCGATACGTCGGGCTCGATGAGCGGCCCGTCGATGGAGCAGGCGCGGGCAGCGCTGCGGCTCGGCGTTGCGCGGCTTCAGCCGACGGACACGTTCAACATCATCCGTTTCAGCAACGATGCGACCAGTTTGTTCGCCACCTCGGCACCGGCCGTCGGTATGAATCGGCAAGGCGCGTCGGAGTTCATCGATCGACTCGTGGCCGATGGTGGAACCGAAATGCGCAGCGCGCTCGATCTCGCGTTTTCGATCCCGCCGGCGCAGGACGCGCTTCGCCAGATCGTTTTCGTCACCGACGGTAGCGTGAGCAACGAGGCGGACTTGGTGAAGCTCATCAGCGCGAAGATCGGCGGCGCGCGCCTGTTCACCGTCGGAATCGGCGCGGCGCCGAATGCGTATTTCATGCGAGAAGCCGCGGCCGCCGGGCGCGGCAGTTACACGTTCATCCCGCAGATCGATCAGGTGGCCGACCGCATGGGCGACCTGTTCAAGAAGCTCGAGAATCCTGCGCTGGTCGATCTGCAGCTGCATTGGCCGGACGGAGCGGTCGCGACGCTTGCCGCGAGTCTGCCGAGCGATGTGTATGCGGGTGATCCGCTCACGGTGGCCGCGAAGCTTCCGGGTTTGCCGAAAGGCGTGCTGACGTTGACCGGCCGGAGTGGCGGCGGCGCATGGACGCGTCAGCTCGCCATCAACATGGTGAGCGGCCAGCCCGGCGTCGCGAAGCTGTGGGCGCGCGAACGAATCGGCGAGCTGTCGCGGCAGAAAAATCTCGGCGGGGATGCGGGCGAGTCGGAGAGCGAGATCGTGCGGCTCGCGCTCCAACATCATCTCGTCAGCGACTACACGAGCCTCGTTGCCGTGGACGTGACGCCGGTGCGGCCCGTCGACGTCGATGCCAAGCGCGAACAAGTGCCGACCTCGGCGCCGCGGGGTGGGGCCTGGGCGCAGGCCACCACGGGCTTTGCGTCGACCGCGACACCGGCGCCTCTGTTTTTTGTGATCGGGCTGTTGGCGCTACTCGTCGCGCTTGGGATGCTTTATGTGCCGGCTCGTGCGCCGGCGCCTGCTTCCACTCCTGCCCCGGACGGCGCGCTGCGCGGCCTCCCTTCTCTCCGCTGCGCGACGAGTGCGACCACCACGACTAGCTCGAGCGCGCGCTCATGACTCCTAAGCTCGCCGCCTCCGCGGCCTTCGCGACGATCGGCGTGGCCTGCCTCATCGCGGCCTTCTGGATCCACCTGAAAGCCTTCGCGGCCCAGGTGCTGATCAACGCCGCATGGGATCGCACCCAGCAAGGCGCTTCCGACGCGCGTCCCTGGCCCTGGGCCGACACGACACCGGTGGCGCGCATCACGTTCCACAACTGGAAGTCGCTAGTCGTGCTCGAAGGCTCGAGCGGCCGCAATCTGGCGTTCGCGCCAACCCACGATCCCGCGAGCGTTCTGCCCGGCGAAGCGGGAAACAGTGTGGTTTCCGCGCACCGGGATACGCACTTCAGCGAGCTGCGGCACGCCCGCCTGGGCGACGGCATCCGCGTCGAGCGGACCGACGGCCGTAGTTACGTATTCACGGTGACCGACATGAGTGTGGTGGATAGCCGGCGCGTGAGACTTGCGCTGGCGGACGACGAGTCCCGCATCACGCTGGTGACGTGCTATCCGTTCGATGCGATTCAGCCCGGCGGGCCACTGCGCTTTGTCGTTACCGCGATTTTGAGCGAGTCCCGCTCCGCGGTCGCCGGGCATTTGGGGGACAGCCCCTCTCTGTACGGCTCGTCCCTTGACGGGTATACGCCGCCGCGACGAGTGGCTCGCGCGGCGGCGCTTCCCCGACCTGTGCCTTTTGAGGGCTTATTTCGTTGACGTATCTGGTGCGCCGGATCTGCGGAGGCGGATTGACTGACATGCACACTCGCTAAGGCGCATGTCGGTCACCGCTTCCTAGAACGCGCTCAACCCCGTCAGCTCCCGACCAACTGTGAGTTGATGGATCGTCTCCGTGCCCTCGTAAGTAATAACACTTTCGAGGTTGAGCATGTGACGAATTGGTACGTATTCGGCGCTGATGCCAGCGCCGCCGAGCATGTCCCGTGCGTCCCGCGCAACATCCAGTGCCATCCGGCAGTTGTTCCACTTTGCGACGGACACCTGGGGCGGAGTCATTTCCCCTTTGTCTTTCAAACGCCCGAGTTGCAATGACAGGAGCTGGGCCGTTGTGATCCGCCTTGCCATGTCGGCGAGCCGGATCTGGATGGCCTGGTTCTGCGCCAGCGGCCGGTCGAACAGCAAGCGCGTCTTCGTATAGTCCAGCACTTGCGCGAGGCACGCCTGAGCGGCGCCGATCACGCCCCAGGTTATTCCATAACGTGCCTGTGTCAGGCAGGAGAGCGGGCCTTTGAGGCCAACCACACCGGGCAACATGTTCTCTTCCGGCACCACTACGTCATCGAAGAACAGCGCGGAGGTCACTGATGCCCGCAACGAAAACTTGCGCTCGATCTCCGGCGCATCGAAACCGGGCGTGCCTTTCTCGACGATGAAGCCGCGAATGCCTTCGTCCGTCTGGGCCCACGCGACGCACAGGTCGGCGATCGCGCCGTTGGTGATCCACATCTTGGCGCCGTTGATCACCCAGTCGTTGCCGCGGCGTTTCGCATGCGTCTTCATGTTGGCGGGATCCGATCCGCCGTGCGGCTCGGTGAGTCCGAAGCAGCCAATGAGCTCGCCGCGCGCCATGCCGGGCAGGTATTTCTGCTTCTGCGCCTCGCTGCCAAATGCATGGATCGGATACATGCACAGCGACGACTGAACGGAGACGAAGCTGCGGATGCCGGAATCGCCGCGCTCCAGCTCCTGGCAGATCAAGCCATAACTCACGCCATTCAAGCCGGCGCATCCATAGCCTTCGAGCGACGAGCCGAGCAGCCCGAGGGACGCAAGCTCCGGGATCAGCTCTTTCGGAAAGCGGTGCTCTTCGAAACACTTCTGGATGACGGGCAGCACGCGATCGTCGACGAGTCTTGCAACCGAGTCCTGCACCAGGCGCTCGTCTTCAGTGAGCTGGCCGCGCACGTCCAGCAGGTCCATCGGATCGAGTGAACGCGGGGCCATGGCGAGTCCTCGTGTGAGCAGCGGCGCGGATGATACCGAAGCTGCCGCGCGATGATCGAACGCGGAACGAACCCGTAGCCGCGACTACGACGGCCGCACGAGCACGACGACCTTGCCGATCGTGCGGCCCGTTTCGACCTGCCGGTGCCCCTCGGCAACCTGTTCGAGCGGAAAGCGATGGCTCACTTTCGGGGTGAGCAGTCCGGCGTCGACCATGCGGGCAATGCCGGCGAGGATCTGGCCCGGCCGTTCCGGTTCGATTTCGTACGCGGTTGGAATGCCCATGAACTCGTAGTGGACCGTGACGTTGCGGTAGAGCAGGGACTGTCCGCGATCCGCCGTGCTCGCACTGGCGCCGAGAATCGTCACCACGTTTCCATTGACGCTCGCGCAGTCGATGCTCTGCAGGAAGACCTCGCCACCGACCGTGTCGAAGACCACCGGCACGCCTTTGCCCCCCGTCATCTCGTTCACGCGCTCGACGACATGGGTGGAGCGATAGTCGATGACTTCATCCGCCTTCAACACGTCGCGGCAGAATGCGATCGACTCCGTGCGCCCCGCCGTCGTGATCACGCGGCAGCCATGCAATCTCGCGAGCTGTACTGCGATGTGTCCCACGCCGCCCGCGCCCGCGTGAATCAACACCGTCTGGCCAGGATGGATGCGCGCGCGCAAATGAAGCGCCTCCCACGCGGTTTGGCTGACGAGAGGCAACGCTGCGGCGGTGGCGTGATCGATCGAGCGGGGCTTGCGCGCAGCGCTGCGGCCGTCGAGCGTCACGTACTCGGCGTTCGCTCCATTGCGGAATAGATTCGCCGTCGCGAAGATTTCATCGCCGGGCTGCCAGTCTGTAACACGCGGTCCGCATTTCACGATCACGCCGCTCACGTCGTAGCCCAGCACGATCGGGAACTCTCGGTTGCCGCTGCGCTGGCGCACCTTGGTGTCGACGGGGTTCACGGACGTGGCGTGCACTTCGACCAGCACGTCGGTGTCCCGCAATTGCGGTTCGGGAAGCGTTGCGAGGGTGAGCACGTCGGGGCCGCCGTGCTCGCGAATCACCATGGCGCGCATGAGCTCTTTCAGTACGGAATTCCAAGGCGGCGATAAACGGCCGCCACGAGCCACAACGGCCCGATCAACAGAAACTGAATGTCCTGGAAGAACGAAGCTCGCTTTCCCTCGATCGCGTGGCCGGTGAATTGACCGATCCAGCCTACGACAAAAATCGCGAGCGACGTGGCCCACAAGGGCCACGGCAACTCAGTCAGCGCGTGGAGCACGGCGAACAGGCCTGCGAAGGCGATCGTGATGCCAATCGCGAGCGGCACGGAAAGCGCGATGTAGTACACCACCGCCAGCGCGGCGACGATCGTTGCCCAATTGAGCCAAGGTGAAATCTCCGCGAACGTTGCGGGCACAGGCACCGACCAGAGAAAACCCATCACCGACATCACGATCGGCGGCACACAGATCCAATGCAGCAGCTTGTTAGTCGGATGCGCGTGGCTCTCGGCGTAATCCTCTAGCCAATTGGCGACAGTTCGCATGCGCGCCTACTCCAGTGCAGACTTCGACAAAGCTACGCGCCGTTGAGGGGCGGGTGCAACTGCGGGCGCCGGGGAGTGTGCGCCGGCGTGTGTGCCCCGTCCGTGCGCGATGGCACGTGTTTCCCTTTCCTGCGAATTGCCGAACCGAGCCTTTAGGCCCAGTCGGGACTTTCGCACAGTAATTGCTATGGGCTTGTCCGTTGAGCCCACCAGTCGAGGAGGTTCGATGACATTCAGTTCCCGGTTTACGCGCATCGTGGTGATGGGCATCGCTGCGGCGACATTGCTCGCCGGCTGCTACACCTACGATCCTTACAGCAACGAGAAAAAGGTGAGCAAGACCACCACCGGCGCCGGCATCGGCGCAGCCGTGGGCGCCGTGGCCGGCATTCTCACCGGTGATGATTCCCGTGAACGCCGCAAGCGCGCGCTCATCGGCGCGGGAATCGGTGCACTCGCGGGCGGAGCGACTGGCAATTACATGGATCGGCAGGAAGCCAAGCTGCGGCAGCAGCTGCAAGGCACGGGCGTGAGTGTTACGCGCGACGGCAACAACATCATCCTGAACATGCCGGGAAACATCACGTTCAAATCCGATAGCTCGGACTTGCGTCCGGACTTCTTCGACGTACTGAACTCGGTTTCGCTCGTACTCAAGGAGTTCGACAAGACACTGCTCGAGGTGGCGGGTCACACGGACAACACCGGCGCGGCCGCCTACAACCAGACGCTGTCCGAAAAACGCGCATCGACGGTGGCTCAATACCTGTCGACCCGCGGCGTGAACTCACAACGGATCATCACGGTGGGCGCCGGCGAGACGCATCCGGTCGCGACGAACGACACGCCGGAAGGTCGGCAGGCCAACCGTCGCGTCGAGCTGAGCCTGGAGCCGATCACCCAGGGCTGAAGCGCTTCGCGAGGGCCGAAGCCCTTCGCCAAAAGAAAAGGCCCGTCGTTCCTTGGAACGGCGGGCCTTGCCGAGTGAAGCATCTGTCAGCTTCGATATCGTGAGCAGCCAGTTTCGGTCCTGCTTGGGCGGCGCCTTACGCCGGGGTCATGAACCCGCGCAGCTTGCCGAGTGCGTTCGCCTCGATCTGGCGGATGCGCTCTGCCGAGACGCCGTACTTGTCGGCGAGCTCGTGCAGCGTGGCCTTGTCGTCCGTCATCCAGCGCTTCTGCAGAATGTCGCGGCTGCGATCGTCCAGTCGGCCGATGGCGGCCTGCAGGCGATCTGAGGAGTCCGTTTCCCACTCATCCGCTTCCACACTCGCGGCCGGGTCAGAGTCCGGCGAAGCGAGGTATGCCGCCGGGCTGTAGACCTCGTCCTCATCCGACTCGGGCGTCGGGTCGAAGGACATGTCGCGAGCCGACAGGCGCTGCTCCATCTCCGTAACCTCGGCGGTGGTCACGCCCAGGTCGTTGGCCACGGCCTTGGTTTCGTCGGCCGAGAGCCACGTGAGGTTCTTCTTCATCCGGCGCAGGTTGAAGAACAGCTTGCGCTGGGCCTTGGTCGTCGCGATCTTCACGAGCCGCCAGTTGCGCAGCACATATTCGTGAATTTCAGCGCGGATCCAGTGAACCGCGAACGACACCAGCCTGACGTTCAGGTTGGGATCGAAGCGCTTCACCGCCTTCATCAGGCCCACGTTGCCTTCCTGCACGAGGTCGCCGATCGGCAAGCCATAGCCGCCGTAGCCGCGTGCGATGTGCACCACGAAGCGCAGGTGGGCCAGAACGAGCTGCCGAGCTGCATCGAGATCGTCGTCTTGGCGGAACTTGACCGCGAGCTCGTGCTCCGCTTCACGCGTGAGAACGGGAATGCGGCTGACACGGTCGAGATAAGCGTCGAGACTTCCAATAGGGCCGGCAAGCGCCATATCGGCATTGCGAGTCACCACTGCCGTAGCTGTAGTCATCGCTGTCTTGAACTCCTATGGGGGGTGGCCCCAAATCACATGGACCGAATGTTAGCAGTCGGGGAATTAGAGTGCTAAGGTGCCTTCGAGTTCACCTGCCCTCCGAACGTTCCCATGCGGTATAAGTTCCTGATGCGACAGGGAAATTGCCGAGCTTTCGAAGGCCTGCGCAGGAGGGGGATTGAGCACTCCCTCATTGGGGTGACGGCTTCGGATCCGTCGACCCTGACCACGCGTCGAGGTGCGGTAGGTCGGGGCTGCCGTGCTGGAATCAAGGGCGCCTGAGTGGACGCACGAGCGGTCTCCACGATCCTGACCGACCCCGTGCTCCTCGCCCGTCTGCAGTTCGCATTCACTATCTCTGTCCACATCATTTTCCCGGCGTTCTCGATCGGTTCCTCGGCGTACGTCGCCACCCTGCTGGTGCTCTGGCGGCGAACGGGGAAGGATCACTTCCATCGCCTCGCGCGCTTCTGGACGAAGATCTTCGCGGTCTCGTTCGCGATGGGCGTCGTCTCGGGCATTCCACTCTCGTATGAGTTCGGCACCAACTGGAGCCGCTTCTCCGAAGTCGTCGGCAACGTCGTTGGGCCGCTGATCGGGTACGAAGTTCTCACCGCGTTCTTCCTCGAAGCGACGTTTCTCGGCGTGATGCTGTTCGGCTGGAAGCGCGTGCCGCCGTGGCTGCACGTGACGTCCGCGGTGCTCGTTGCGTTCGGTACGACGGTGTCGGGTTTTTGGATTCTGTCGGCGAACAGCTGGATGCAGACGCCGGCCGGCCACGTCATCCGCGAAGGCATCGCCTATCCGGTGGACTGGCTGGCGATCATCTTCAATCCGAGCTTCCCCTACCGGTTCGTGCACATGATGACGGCGGCGTATCTGACGACGTCGGTCGCGGTGCTTGCCGTCGGCGCGCGCTATGTTCTCTCGGGCGCGCATCCGACCGAAGCCCGAACCATGATGCGCATGGGGCTCGGGATGGTCGCGATCCTGGCGCCGCTGCAGCTGCTGATCGGCGACCAGCACGGGCTCAACACACTTCATCACCAGCCGACGAAAGTGGCCGCGATGGAAGGTCATTGGGAAAACAACGGCCCGGCGGCACTGGTGCTGTTCGCCGTGCCGGATCAGAAGGCCGAGACAAATCACTTCGAAGTCACGATTCCACGCGGCGCGAGTGTGATTCTCACGCACTCGACCACAGGTCGCGTGCCCGCGTTGAAGGACGTTCCACCGGAAGAACGTCCACCGGTGGCGAATGTGTTCTATGCGTTCCGCATCATGGTGGGAATCGGTTTGACGCTGATCGCGCTCGGCACCGTGGGCGCGGCATTGTGGTGGCGCAAAAAGCTGTTCGAGACGCGATGGTTTTTGCGGCTTGCGGGATTCGCGTGGCCGCTCGGCTTCATCGCGATCCTCGCGGGCTGGGTGACCACTGAAAGCGGGCGCCAGCCCTACGTTGCTTACGGAATTCTTCGGACCGCTGATGCGATCTCGCCCGTGTCCGCCGCAACGGTGGGCACGTCTCTGGTCGCGTTCATGTTCACCTATCTCACGGTGTTTTCGATCGGCGTGTACTACATCCGCAAGCTCATCCGACAGGGACCGACAGGCGCTGCCGTGGCACCACCGACGATGGGGCACGGCGTGGTATGAGCCCGGATGCGCTCACCGGCGCCGCATTCTGGCTGCCGCTGGCCGCGGCGGGCATCGTTGCGATTTCGATCGGTCTGTATGTGGTGCTCGACGGCTTCGATCTCGGCATCGGAATTCTGTTCCCGTTCTTTCCGCGCGAAGCCGATCGCGATCGCATGATGAATTCCGTCGCGCCGTTCTGGGATGGCAACGAGACGTGGCTCGTGCTCGGGGGCAATGGGTTGTTCGTCGCGTTCCCCGCGGCGTACGCGATGATCATGCCGGCGATCTACGCGCCCCTCATCGCGATGCTGATCGCACTCGTGTTTCGCGGTGTCGCTTTCGAGTTTCGCTGGCTCGCGAAGCCGCACCATCGCAAGTGGGACATCGGTTTCGCCGCGGGCTCTGCAGTGGCCGCGTTCTGCCAGGGGCTGATGCTCGGCGGGCTCATCGAGGGTGTGCGCGTGGCAGGCGGGAAATTCGCTGGCGGACCCTTCGACTGGCTGACGCCGTTCGGCCTGATGTGCGGACTCGGGCTTCTGGTGGGTTATGCGCTGATCGGCGCGTGTTGGCTCGTCATGAAGACCACGGGCGATCTCGAAGCGAAGGCGCGCAAGTTTGCGCAACCTTTGTTGATTGCGCTCGCAAGCTTCATCGCACTGGTGAGCGTCTGGACGCCGCTCGAATATCCGCGCGTCGCGGAACGCTGGTTCACGATGCCGAACCTGATTTACCTGTCACCTCTGCCGATCGCGACCGCAGTGCTCGTCGCGCTGTGCTGGCGTGGTGTCCGGGGCAATCATCCGACGTCCGCGTTCTTCAGCGCCGTCGCGATGTTCGCGCTCGCGTTCGTGGGGCTTGCGATCTCGACGTATCCGTATCTCGTGCCGTGGTCGAAGACCCTCTGGGAGGTGGCGGGTGCGCCGGGGTCTCAGACGTTTATTCTGATCGGAACGGCGGTGCTGTTGCCGTTCATCATCGGTTACACGGTGTTCGTGTACTACACGTTCCGCGGCAAGCTGAAAGAAGGCGAGGGGTATCACGAAGCCGCGCACTAAGCGCGGGGCTCGATGCTCCTCAAGTGCCGGTTCGCGGAGATCCATGCACCCAGCCAGCCCAGCAAAGCGCCGCCTGCAAGCAGAATCGCAGTGTCCTCGGCCCCCGGGCCACCGAGCACGTAATGGCTTCCGTACGACTGCGCGAGCGTCGCGACCGGCCCGGATAGCGTGAGCACCATGAGCCCGATGGCGCCCCAGGCGAGCAACGCGCCGCCGAGCCCGTACAACATGCCCGTGTAGAGAAACGGCCGTCGCACGAATCCGTTCGAGCCGCCGACGAGCTTGGTCACTTCGATTTCGGCGCGGCGATTCAGGATCTCGAGCCGGATCGTGTTGCCCACCACCGCAAGCACGCCCAATCCCAGCAGCGACGCGAGAATCAGCAGCAGCTTGCGCATGACGTCGAGGATGGCGTTGAAGCGCATGACCCATTCGGAATCGATCTGCACGAGATCGACTTCAGGCCATGCGGTGAAATACTGGCGCAGCGTTTCGAGCGCAGCGGTGGAAGACGCATCCGGCGCAGGATGAACGTGAAGCACGTGCGGCAGCGGATTCTGCTCCAGCACTTCGAGCGCGGAGCCGAAGCCGGAATACGTCTTGAACTCTTCGAGTGCCTTGTCCGACGGAATCAGCTCGACATCCGCGATGCCGTTGCGCGCGCGTGCACTCGCCGCAAGCTGCTCGGCCTTGGAAAGCGCCACGTCCGTTTTCAGATACACCGAGAGATCTACGGCGTTCTTGAAGTCTCCCGTCGCAACACGCGCGTTCGTGACGAACAGCTTCAGGCTCATCGGCAACGCGAGCGCCACGGCGACGACGAGCAACGTGAGAATGCTCGCAAGTGGATTTCGTGCCAGGCGCCCGAGCGCGCCAAAGAACGCCTGCGCATGGCGCGTGCCGTATGACGAAAGGCTCATCGGGTGGCAACCAGGCTTGGGAGATCATCACCCGAAGGGCCGTGCACCTGGCCGTTCTCGATCTTGATCTCGCGTTCACCGAGCTCGTGCACGAGGTCCACATCGTGTGTCGCGACGACGACCGTCACGCCCGCGTCCTTGAAACGTTTGAACAGGCGCATGACCTCGCGCGCGAGATCCGGATCGAGATTTCCCGTGGGTTCGTCAGCGATCAGCAGCGGCGGCTTGCTCACCACGGCACGAGCGATACCGACTCGCTGTTGCTCGCCGACCGAGAGCTCCAGCGGCGACATGCGCTCCTTGCCGAGCAGCCCGACCTGATCGAGCGCTGCGCGAACGCGCTTGTCGATCTCTCGCAGCGACGTGTCGGAAACGACGAGGGGCAGCGCCACGTTGTCGTACACCGGCCGGTCGCCGAGCAGCTTGTGATCCTGGAACACGACGCCGATGTTGCGGCGGAATGCCGGGATGAGCCCAGAGCGCAGCGTGCTCGTGTTCTTGCCGTTCACGAGCACGGTGCCCCGAGTGGGACGTTCCAGTAGCGCGATGAGCTTCAGGACCGTGCTCTTGCCCGCGCCGGATTTGCCGGTGAGGAACACCATCTCACCGGGATTGATTCGAAGACTCACGCCGGCCAGTGCTTCGCGGCCGTTCGGGTAGCGTTTCGCCACCTTGTCGAACACGATCATTGATGTGGGGGTCGAGACGCCGGCCTCGCTTCGCCGGGGCGCGTGCCTGCAGGGGAACTGCCCGCGCCAGAATCCGTTCCGGCTCCTTGCACGAGCGCCGATGCGAACGCCTGCGCGTCGAATTCGCCGAAATCTTCCATCTGCTCGCCAACGCCGATGAACCGGATGGGCAGCCCTAGCTTGCGTGCAATCGCGAGCACGATGCCGCCCTTCGCTGTGCCATCGAGCTTGGTCAGCACGAGGCCGGTGACACCGACGGCTTCGTGGAACTGGATGGCCTGCGAGAGCGCGTTCTGTCCCTGGTTCGCATCGAGCACGAGCAGCACTTCATGAGGCGCTGACGGATCGACGCGCTGGATCACGCGCTTCACCTTCTTGAGCTCTTCCATCAGGTGCGACTGGCTGTGCAGTCGTCCGGCGGTGTCTGCGAGCAGCACGTCGATCTTTTGCGCGCGGGCCGACTGGAACGCATCGAAGACGACTGCGCCCGGATCCGCACCGGCCGCCTGCGCCGTGAATTTCGCCCCGGAGCGCTCGGCCCAGACATTGAGCTGCTCCATCGCAGCTGCACGAAACGTGTCGCCCGCCGCGAGCATGACACTGCGCCGGTCTTCACCGAGACGGCGAGCGAGCTTGCCGATGGTGGTGGTCTTGCCCGAGCCGTTCACGCCGACGACCAGGATCACGTACGGTTTTTTCGAGTCGTCGATGACGAGCGGTTTCTGGCAGGGCGCCAGGATTTCCGCGACCGCATTGCGCAGGGCGTTGATGAGCGCCTGCACATCGCCGAGCTCCTTGCGGTCCACGCGTTTTTGCAGACCGGCGAGGATGTGCGCGGTCGCTTCCACGCCGGCATCGGCGGTGAGCAGGCGGGTTTCGAGCTCTTCGAGCGCGGCCGCGTCGATCTGCCGGCCGCGGAACAGCTCGCCGAGATCGCGGGTGAGGAAGGAGTCGCCCCGGTTCAGGCGGGCGCGCAGCCGCCCGAAGAAGCCAAGCTTCTCTTTCTCGTCGCCGGCCTTGTCTTCCGGCGTCTTGGGTTTTCGTCCGAACATGCCGCCTATTCTAGCGGCCGAAGGCGCTCCCGCGGTGGGCTTCGAGCAGCGTGCGCACGCCCGGACGAGCGGGGCAGGGCCGGAAGCTCACTCGTGAAAAAATTTTCATTTCCCCGCCTGGTTTCATTTCCAGGCTGGTTTTATTTCGCAGGCGCCGATGAGCACCGGCTCAGGGCTGGACGACGCCAGTGGCGCCGATCAGCACCGCCGCGCCTTGTGTGTTGGCGAAGCTGATCGACTCCGTCTGCATCTCAGCTGTCGTTAGCAGGCTCGACGTCGGGTCGATGATCGAGCCGTGGTCGCCGAACAGGAAGTTCACATAGCCGCGCGAGACGGGGTTGATGCCGGGGGTGGAAATTCTGGTCAGCCGCGCAGCATCGATGAGCCGCTGGGTTGCCGAGTTCACAACGACCTGGTCGGAAGGTGACACACCGCCACTCGATAAAGTTCCACCGCCCACGACCTGCAGCACGAGTAATGGTCGGGCCGTAGCAGCTGCCGCGATGTAGTTTATCGGATCACCCGCATCCACTGCCGTTTGCGCATCCCGAATGAACTGCGCATAGATCGTCGAGCCCACCGTGATGCCCTGGGCTGCAAGGCCCGCTTTGATGCGCGGACCGAACGCCGGCGAATCGAAAATAGTCTGCGCGACGCCGCCACCCGGATTCGCTAGCTCGCCGGTCACTACTTCCGTTGCGCCGGCGGTGCCGAGGAACACACCACCGACGATTCCGCCGAGCGAGTGACCAAGGAAATGAATTCGCGACGTGTTGATGTCGCCCGCGGGATCCGCATCGAGATTCAGGTTGCCGAGCGAACGGGTCAGGGCGAGCAGATCGACCGCGCCCTGCCGCAGGTTGTCGCGCGTGACGAGCGGATTCGGCACGTTCACGAAGTGCGTGCCGGAGCCGTCGATCTTTCCATCCGGACCAGTCGCGAGCGTGTCGTTGTTGACGAGGTCGAGATTGAACGTGCGCTCGTTCGCCGCGTCGTAGAACGGATTCGCGGCGGCCGTCGCGCCGCCGATTCCGTGCAGCGGCAGATCGATTGCGACGACGACGTAACCCTGATCTGCGAAAGAATCTGCAACGCCCGCGGCGTCGAGCCGGTTACGCGTAAGGCCATGCTGGAAAATAAGCACGGGCCAGCCGCCCGCGGGCTTCACACCGGCGCTCGTGGAAGACGCGTTCGGCACCGTGACGAAGATCGGAATCGAGATCGTCTCCGTCGCAACAGGCACCGGATTGAATCGCGTGAGCAGCTTGCTCGTGGCATCGAGTGCTGAAGGTCCGCCGAGCCACGTTGCTGTGAGCGGCGCGGTGGGATTCGCTTGCGTGGGCCGCGTGCTGTAGTAGGGAATCTGGAACGTGCCCTTATAGAGATTCGCGTGGCCGGGCAGAGCGGCATTCAGTGCCTTCGTCGTCGCGCCGGTGTTCACGACGGTGATGGGGCGCGCAGTCGTAATCTGCGGGCTCGAAAGCACGGTCATCGTGTCGCGCGTGTTCTGCGTCGAGAAGCTGAAAGACAGCACGACGTTCGCCGGATTGATCTGCAACGCCTGCGCAGCGAGCTGAAGTTGCGCGCCCGTGAGCTTGCAGATTCCGTTGAGTGAAGCATTCGTGATCGTTGCGCAAGTCGGGAGTGCCGTCTTGAAAGACGCATAGTCTGTATCCGCAACCGCTGGCGCACCGGTTGCCGTCGTCACGCCGTTCGTGAGCACCACGAGATAGCCCACGTTCGTCGCGCCTGGTCCGCTGCTCGGGACGAGCGGCTTCAGCGGTTTGATCTCGACGATCGTGTTACCCACGCCGGCGTCCGTCGCGAGGCCCACGCTGAAGTCTGCTGTAGCGGGGTCTGTTCCAAGCACGAGCTTGCGTGTGAAACCGACAGTCGCTTTCGTTGCACTGTCCACGACAACCTGCGCGACATAAACACTGGTTGGCGTGAGTGAGCTCGCTGCGAGCGGACTCGCAAAGCGAGTGCGGATGACGGCGTTCGTCGAAAACCCATCGAGCTGGTTCACGCTCGACTGCAACGGAACGAGTGCGTTGGCGGGTTGGATGTTCAGCGTGCCGTCGGTGGAGCCGCTGAAATAAAGATCTGTGGGATAGGGCAGCACGCCCTGTAACGGCTGAAAGAGCGCAGTCGCCGGATCGTTCTGTGCGGGCGGTGTCGCGCCCCCTGGATTGCCATTGCCGCTCGAGGTGTCGACGGGTCCCACCGTTCCGTTGCCGCCACCGCAGCCCGCTACGATCAACGCAGCGGCAATGAGCGCAGCCCACTCGAGCGAAGGTACAGTTTGCCTCTTCATGCCCGCAGCCCCCTCAGCGATCCGTGAGTAACAACTTTCCGTGCGCGCACAGTCGTACATCACGCCGTGCTTGTAGTAATGGGCGGCTAGGTTACGCTTACGGCGTTCACAGCCGCAAGCGCGCGAGGCGCCGCAAGTTTTGCCACACATCCGCGGCGCACAGTCGCGCGTCATTCGAATCATCGGCGGCACGCTGCGTGGGCGTCGCTGGCGATTTCCAGATATCCCAGACATTCGTCCTACGCCGGATCGCGTGCGGGAAACACTGTTCAACTGGCTCGGCCCGCGCATCATCGGTGCGCGTTGCCTCGATCTGTTCGCGGGCAGTGGTGCACTGGGCCTGGAGTCGCTTTCGCGGGGTGCTTCCAGCGTCGTCTTCGTCGAGCAGAATGCGACGATCGTGCGTGCGCTCAGCGAGCTCATGACGGAGTGGAACGTGCAGAACGCCGAAGTCCGGCGCGCCGATGCGTCGAGTTTCCTCCGTGCGCGCACGACGGCCGCCGCGGGCGCGCAGCCGCAGCCCTTCGACATCGTGTTCCTCGATCCGCCATTTGCAGCCGGCTTGCACGCTTCAGCCGCGGCGCTGCTGGAAAAAAACGGCTGGCTCGCGCCCCAGGCACTGATTTACCTCGAGTGGGCCGCACGTGACACGCCGCCCGTCCTGCCTGAGGCCTGGAAACCGCTGAAAGGGAAGCAGGCAGGCGAGGTCGGGTATCATCTGTATGCCCGATCCGCGGGCGCAATGGTGCCCGAATGAAACGCCACGCCATGTATCCCGGCACGTTCGATCCCATTACGAACGGGCATCAGGACCTCGTGCGGCGCGCCGCTGGCTTGTTCGAGCGCGTCGTCGTCGCGATTGCCGCCAATCCCAACAAGGCGCCGATGTTCTCGCTCGACCAGCGGGTCGACCTGGCACGGCGGGTGCTGGCCGATCTGCCCAATGTCGAAGTCATGGGCTATTCGGGCCTGACGGTGGAGTTCGCGCGCAAGCACGCGCTGTCGGTCGTGGTGCGCGGCCTGCGCGCCGTGTCGGATTTCGAATTCGAGTTCCAGCTCGCCAACATGAGCCGCCATCTGGCACGCGAGATCGAAACTGTCTTCCTGACTCCGCAGGAGCAGTTCACATTCATATCCTCTTCACTGATCCGCGAGATCGCGGTGCTCGGCGGCGAGACGAAGGAATTCGTGCATCCGATCGTCGAGGCGGAGCTGAAGAAGCTGAAACGCAGCTGAGCGTTCGGAAATTGTCCACCATGAGCCGAGAGAAGTCAGGCGTCGCGTTCGCCGCGAGTGAGCGTTCCTCCAGGTTGTTGCAGCGAACGTTGCGCTGGTCACAGATCTGGCTCGTTGCGCTGGTCGTCTTCGCGCCGGCTGGCGCGTTCGCAGCCGAGAAAGCGCCGGGCAAGGCAGCCATCGCAAGCGCCCATCCCCTCGCATCTCAAGCGGGCATGGAAGTGCTGGCGAAAGGCGGCAACGCATTCGACGCCGCGGTTGCCGTGGCAGGCGCGTTGGCGGTGGTGGAGCCGAGTGGCTCAGGACTCGGCGGCGGCGGATTTATTCTGATTCACCGTTCCAGCGACAGTCTCAACGTGATGATCGACGCGCGCGAGAAAGCGCCGGCCGCTTCGACGCGGGACATGTATCTCGGCCCCGATGGCAACCCCGTGCCAGGCCTCTCGACGGCAAGCGCGCTCGCTGCCGGAATTCCTGGCGAGCCCGCGGGCCTCGCACTGCTCGCGCAGAAGTACGGCAAGCTGCCGTTGAAGACGAGCCTCGCGCCGGCGATACGTCTGGCGCGCGAAGGATTTCCGCTCTACGAGCGTCTGCGAAACATCATCGACAACAAGGTGCCGCAGCTCCGCAAGTCTCCAGATGCGATGAAGGCGTTCCTCACCAGGAAGGGCGAGGTTCCGCCGAACGGCTACATCATCAAGCGGCCGGATCTCGCAGCGTCGTTGGAGCTGTTCGCGGCGAAAGGCGCGGACGGCTATTACAAAGGCGCGTTCGCGAAGAAGCTCGCGGATGGAGTGCGCAAGATGGGCGGCATCTGGACCGAACAGGATCTCGCGGACTACACCGCCGTCGAGCGTGCGCCGATCGTCGGCACGTACAAGGGCGCGCGGATCATCTCCGCGTCGCCGCCTTCGTCCGGCGGCGTCGCGCTCGTCGACGCGCTGAATATTCTCGAAGCGTATGACCTGAAGGCGGCGGACCCTGTCACGCGCATTCATCTCGTCGTCGAGGCCATGCGACGTGCGCATCGGGATCGCGCGCTGTACCTCGGCGACACGGACTTCGTGAAGGTGCCGATCGAGATGCTCATCGACAAGCACTACGCGCAAGGCCAGCGCACGTCGCTGCGAATGGATCGCGCAACACCGAGCGAAATGCTTCCGAGCGATGCGATCGAGGCCACGCAAGGCCAGCACACAACGCATTTCTCCGTGATCGATCGGGATGGCAACCGCGTTGGCATGACCGTTACTCTGAATCTGCTGCTCGGAAGCGGGCTCATGATTCCGGGCACCGGCATCCTGCTGAACAATCAGATGGACGATTTTTCCATCAAACCCGGCACACCCAACGCTTACAAGCTCATCGGCGCAGATGCGAATGCGATTGCGCCGGGCAAGCGGCCGCTGTCGTCGTCCGCGCCGACGTTCGTTGAATCCGATCGCGGTGTGATGATTCTCGGCAGCCCGGGCGGCAGCTACATCATCGGCATGGTGTTGCTGGGAACACTGGATTTCATGGACGGCAAGAATGCTCAGCAGATCGTGAGCGCGCCGCGTTTTCATCATCAGTACTACCCGGACGTCATTCAGTACGAGCCTGGCATGCTCACGCCTGAGCAAGTGAAAGCGTTAGGCGATCGCGGGCACCAGCTGACGCAGGGGCGGCAGTGGGGAAATTTGCAGGTTGTTCTGTGGGACTACGCGACCGGCGCTGTCGAAGCCGCTTCGGATCCGCGAGGGGTGGGGGCGGGACTGGTTTACTAGCTTGAAGCGTAACGTCGACGGAATACTCGCGTAATGGTCAGGTTGCCCGCGGCTACCGGACCGCTCGTTCTTGTCGTGCCCGGCGGATGCGCTTGCGCACCTTCGCGACTTTCGAGCTCACTTTTTTCTTGAGCCTTTTGGCCGCGCGGCGCAATCGGGGCAATCGAGGGAGCTTGGTCGGTATAGGCGCGACGGGCAGCGTGCCGGCACGATGCAACTCGAGCGCACGCCACAAGTACCACGCGGCGGCCGTTCGATAGGGCGACCAGCGTTCACCGAACAACGCCAGCGCTTTCGGCGCGGGCATCTTGCGAAGGCCGTACGCGAGCTGAAAGCCTTTGCGCACGCCGAAATCATCCACCGGCAGAATGTCGCCCCGGTCGAGCTGGAACATCAGCATCATCTCGACGGTCCAGCGGCCGATGCCGCGCACCTGCGTGAGCCGCTCAACGATCTCGTCGTTGCCGAGGGCCAGGAGCGTCGCGCGATCCGGAACGATGCCTTCAATCGTTTTGGCGGCGAGGTCGCGGAGTGACGCGATCTTCGCAAAAGAGAAGCCGGCCGCGCGCAGCGTAGCTTCCGGCGCGCTGAGCACTTGCTGAGGCGTCGGAAACTCCCCGCCTGTGCCCACTGAGCTTACGAACCGCCCGAGAATCGTGTTCGCCGCCGTCCCGTTGAGCTGCTGATGTGCGATGGCTCGCGCCAACGCGCGAAAGGGCGAGCACTCCGTGTCTGCTGTGAGCTTGTATGTGCCCACGGAAGTGATGATGCCGCCCATGACGACATCCGCAGTCGTCAGATGCTTGATGATTCGCTTGCTCATGTCCGTGCGCGTAGTGGCTGCGTTTTATTTTTGGCATGAGGGGCAGTAGTAGGTCGACCTCTGTCCCTGCGTGAATTGTTTTATAGGTGTCTCGCATACGCGGCACGGCTGGCCGTTGCGTTCGTACACGTAAAGCTTCTGCCTGAAGTAGCCGGGATTTCCTTCCGCATTAACGTAGTCACGAAGCGTGGTACCGCCCACGCGGATCGCCATTCTCAGAACCGTGCGCACTGCGCGCGTGAGCCGGACAACTTCCTCACGCTTCAGGCTGCGGGCCTGGCGGCGCGGCCGGATACGCGCGCGGAACAACGCCTCACTCGCGTAGATATTCCCGACTCCCACGACGAGCGAACTGTTCATCAGCAGCTGCTTGATCGCTACCTTGCGCTTGCGAGTGATCTTCCACAGGTAGTCCGCGTCAAACTTGTCATCCAGCGGTTCGGGCGCTAGGCGCTTGAGCAGCGGATGCTCGTCCAGGTTCGCGGTGGTGTAGTGCAGGCTGCCGAACCGGCGCGGATCGTTGAACCGCAGCGTCACACCAGAATCGAGCAGCAGATCGAAGTGGTCGTGCGCGATGCGGGGAGTTTCCGCAGGCAGCACGCGAAGGTTGCCCGACATGCCGAGATGCAGAAGAAGCGTTCCCGATTCCAACTCGAGCAGGAGGTATTTCGCACGCCGCCCGGTCTGGCGGACGAGCTGGCCTTTGACCTCAGCGGGTAAAGAGTCTGGGATTCGCCAACGCAGCCGCGGCTCGTGCACGGTAAGCGCAACGATGCGTCGTCCCGTCACATGCGGATCGACGCCGCGGCGGGTGGTTTCAACTTCGGGAAGTTCGGGCATACCGGAAGGCTACAGCGTGGGGGCTGCACCGGCGAATTGCCAGAAAGGGGACGAGACGGGAGATCGACAGTCGGCCCGAGTGGCCGGTGGGCGCGACGAACGCCGCGCCACCTCGTCATCCGGCTCGCGATCGCGAGCCCGGCGACTTACTTGATCTTCGTTTCCTTGTAGCCCACATGCTTGCGGACCACAGGATCGTACTTACGCACTTCCATCTTGTCGGGGTGCAGGCGCTTGTTCTTCGTCGTGACGTAGAAGTGGCCCGTTCCGGCAGACGACAGCAGCTTTACTTTTTCACGCATGGCTTCAGACCTTCACGCCTTCGCTGCGGAGCTTGGCAACGACGACATCGATGCCCTTCTTTTCGATGGTGCGCAGGCCGTTGGTCGACACGCGCAGGCTGACCCAACGCTTTTCGCCTTCGAGCCAGAAACGCTGCGTGTGCAGGTTCGGCAGGAAGCGACGACGCTTCTTGTTGTTGGCGTGCGAGACGCGGTTACCAACACCCGGCCGTTTGCCGGTGATTTCGCAGACGCGGGACATGTGAGCTGCCTTCGTAGAATCAATGATTTGCGGGACCCTGCCAGCGAGGCGAGGAACCCACGCGAAAGAGCGCGGCTTTATAGCAGCCTCGCCGGCCACAGGCAACCACCAGACCGCGTCGCGATGACGGGTTTCATAGCAGTCCCCGGTCTGCGAACGACACGCAGCGGGTTTCGCCGACGACCAGGTGGTCGAGGAGCTTCACGTCGACCAGCGCCAGGGCCTCCTTGATGCGCCGGGTGACGAGGTGGTCCGCGTGGCTGGGCTCGGGTCGCCCGGACGGGTGATTGTGGGCCAGCACCACCGCAAACGCATTGCAGCCGATGGCCTCCCGAAGTACTTCCCGCGTGTAGATCTTCGAGCCTTCGATCGACCCGCGAAACAGCTCGTCGAAGCGGATGAGCCGGTAATGGACGTCGAAGTAGAGCACGCAGAACACCTCATAGGGCTTGTCCCGCAGCTTGGCGTGGACGAACGACCGGATTTCAGCCGTCGTGTACTGCAAAGACGTGCATTTGAGCGCGTGGCCGTAGTGCCGGCGGGCGAGCTCCAGCGCAGCCTTCAGCAGGGCGTAGCGGGCCGGGCCGATGCCCAGCTGTTTGAGGCAGCGCTTGCTGTCCGCGCTAAGAAATTCACGCAGCGACCCGAAGTCTGCCAGCAGGCGGCGGGCGATCTCGATTGCAGAGAAGCCGCCGTTGCCGCAGCCGCTGAACAGGACGGCCAGCAGCTCGCCGTCGGTGAGCCCCGTGGGGCCTTCGGCGAGCAGTCTTTCGCGGGGTCTTTCGGTGATGGGCCAGTCGCGGGTTTTCATTGGAGGCACGCCTTTCGCCGACGCGGCGGTTGAGCTGGGGCCGGCATCGTGAGGGGGCGACGTGCGTCTGGCGTTACCCGAAAGTGTCGGGAATCACCAGAAATGGCCTCTCACACGCGACCGCTGCGCAATAGGCCACACATCGTCAAACGCTAACGGCCCGGGTCATTCCTCCTGCTCATATGGTCAGACTATCGGAGCCGGTTGTTTGCTTGTGCGTGGAAGGCGGGCCAATAATCGCGCCATGCAAGGCAAACGCATTCTTCTCGGAGTCACGGGGGGCATCGCCGCCTACAAGAGCGCAGACCTCGTGCGCAGGCTGCGTGACCGCGGTGCCGAAGTTCAGGTGGTGATGACACAGGCTGCGGCCGAGTTCATCACCGCCACTACGTTTCAGGCGCTGTCGGGACGGCCCGTCCGCAGCGACCTGTGGGACGCTTCAGCCGAAGCCGCCATGGGGCACATCGAGCTAGCGCGGTGGGCCGATCTCGTGGTGATTGCCCCCGCGTCTGCGGACTTCCTGGCGAAGCTCGCGTCCGGCCAAGCGGGCGATCTGCTGACCACGCTCTGCCTCGCCACCGAAGCGCCCATCGCCGTCGCCCCTGCGATGAATCGCGTGATGTGGGCCAACCTGGCGACCCAGGCGAACGTTGCGTTGCTCCAGTCACGGAATATCCGTGTCGTAGGCCCGGCTGCCGGGGAGCAGGCCTGTGGTGAGGTGGGCGAGGGACGCATGGTCGAACCGCTGGACATCATCGACAGGGTGACGCCCCTGATTGCGAGGTCGGGCCCTTTAGTAGGGAAGCGGGTGCTGATCACGGCGGGTCCGACCCGTGAGCGGATCGACCCCGTTCGTTTCATCAGCAATCGAAGCTCGGGCAAGATGGGCTTTGCTGTCGCACAGGCGGCACAAAAGGCCGGCGCCGAAGTGATTCTGGTGAGCGGCCCCGTCTCTTTGCCAACGCCCGCGGGCGTGCGCCGGGTAAACGCCGAGAGCGCCGTGGACATGCTCGCCGCGGTGATGGGCGAGGTCGGCAAGGCCGACGTCTTCATTTCCACTGCTGCCGTCGCCGACTACAAGCCCGCACATCCGGCAGACCAGAAGATCAAGAAAGCCTCGGATCGCATGGATCTCGAGATGGAGCGCACCACGGACATCCTCGCCACCGTTGCCGCAAGTCCGGAGCGTCCACAGCTCGTAGTCGGGTTTGCCGCGGAGACGGAATCGGTTGAGCAGAACGCGCGCGCGAAGCTGCTGAAGAAGAACCTCGACATGATCGCTGCCAATGAGGTCGGCGACACCAAGGTGTTCGAGTGCGAGGACAATCACCTCATCGTGCTTTCGCGCACTGCGCGGCACGACCTCGGCCAGGCCAGCAAGGCCGAGCTGGCAGACAAGCTCATCGCTTTGGTCGCTGAGGCGCTCGAAGAGCGCGACGCCGCTGCGCCACGCAGTACCGTGACGGCGCGGGCGTAACCCCGGAATGACACAGACCACTCGCCGCCCGTTGAAGGTGCGGATTCTCGACGCGCGTATCGGCAAGGAATTCCCGCTGCCTCAGTACGCCACCGGCGGATCCGCGGGACTCGACTTGCGCGCCTGCCTCGACAAGCCTCTAGAGCTCGAACCCGGTAAGGCGGAGCTGCTGCCGACTGGCTTGGCGATCTACGTCGAAGATCCTGGCCTGGCGGCCGTGGTGCTTCCGCGTTCAGGACTCGGCCACAAGCACGGCATCGTGCTCGGAAATCTGGTGGGGCTGATCGACTCCGACTACCAGGGCCAGCTAATGGTCTCTGTGTGGAATCGGGGCCGTGAGAGCTACACGGTCCAGCCGGGGGAGCGCGTCGCGCAGCTCATCATCGTTCCAGTGGTGCAGGTGGAGCTCGATGTGGTCGAAGATTTCGCGGCGACCTCACGGGGCGCGGGCGGCTTCGGGCATTCGGGGCGAAGCTAGTCGGGCCGATTTTGAAAACAGAGCGGCCGCGAAATCGGAGCTGCTCTGGCAGAGCCTCTTTGGGCTATCAGCGGTTACGAACCGCTGCCCGCAGCTCGCGATAACGATCGATATCCGCCTGAAACTGCGCGCGCAGCGCCGACTCTTCGTTGTCCTTCGCCGAGAGCGCGGTCTTCTGGCTGCGCATTTCAGTCAGCGTACGCATCAGATCTTCCGCGAGATCGTCGGGCATCTGGCGAGCGTTTGGTCGTTCGTTGTACGGCTTGAAGTTGAGCGCCCGCGATTGAAGCGCGCTCAGGCGTGAATGCAGCGACTCGATGTACGCCTCGGCCGCGCGCCGCTGGCCGCTGATCTGTTCGAGCCGCTCGTCCCGCAGCGACTCGATGTCGCGCACGGAAGGGTACGTCGTGAGCAAGAACACATCGTGCTGCTTCTGACGGACCGCGGCCTCCGCCTCGCGCTCCTGGGCCGCGATCTGCTCCGGCGTCAACTGCGCGGCATTGCGCCCGATCTCCACGCCCTGCTTGTTGAGGATCGTGCTTTCCTTCGTCGCGTACTTGGCAGGAACGCTGTCGCCGTAGTGAACGACGCCGTTCTCATCGACCCATTTGTACGACGCCGCGCCTTTGTTCTGCGCGTGCGCGACGTCCACGCCGAGAGCGAGGGCAGAAGTCAGAGCAAGAGCTTGGAGAAGGCATTGCGTCCGAGCGCGCATGCAACGAATACTTTTCAGCGGCACGTTGCGCCTATTCTGACGATCCGCGATCCCGCCGCAAGTCTCACGAGACCCCGTAACGCTCTCTATAGGCCGTGAGGGCTGTGAGCTGATCCGCAGAAACGCGCGACGGTCCATCGGCCCCCGACGACAGCGTTTCGATGAGCGTGGCGAGTGTGACCACGCTCACACACTTGAGGCCGTGCTCAGCCTCGAGCTCCTGCACTGCAGAGCGGGTGCCTTGACCTCGTTCCTGCCGGTCGAGCGCGAGCGCGACTGCAGTCGGCTGGGCGCCTGCCTTGCGGATGAGATCGAGCGACTCGCGAATGGCGGTGCCGGCGGTGATCACGTCATCGACGATGACGACACGGCCGCGAAGCGTTGCGCCGACGACGTTGCCGCCTTCGCCGTGATCTTTCGCTTCCTTGCGGTTGAACGCGTAGGGAACGTTGCGGCCGTGATGCTCGGAGAGCGCAATCGCGGTTGCCGCGACCAGGGGAATGCCTTTGTAGGCGGGGCCGAACAGCACGTCGAACTCGAGACCCGAGTGGATCAACGCTGCCGCGTAGCATTGCCCGAGAACTGCCGCAGCCTGCCCGTCGCTGAACAGCCCTGCATTGAAGAAATAGGGGCTTTCGCGGCCCGACTTCAGCTTGAAGCTGCCGAAACGGAGCGCTTCACGCGACAGGGCGAGGTCGATGAACCGGAGCTGGTAGTCGTGCATGGGGCGGGCCTCGAATCCGGAGCGCGGCGACGGTGCCAGCCGCACCCGGCGCTGTCAACGCGAGAAATCGCTTCACGCCCGAATCCCACCTCCGACCCGCTAGAATCCGGGTCCCATGCGCATCATCACCGTCAACTGCTGCGGAATTCGTTCGGCGGCGACCAAGGGTCTGTTCAAGTGGCTGGCGAAACAGAATGCGGACTTCATCTGCCTGCAGGAAACGAAAGCCCATTTCCACCAGCTCGCCGAGCATGACATCGACATCCCGGGGTACAAATCGTACTTCCACGATGCCGAGCGCAAGGGCTACGCGGGTGTTGCCGTTTACACGCGCCACGAGCCCACCCGCGTGGTCAAAGGATTCGGCGTGCCGGAGTTCGATGGCGAAGGCCGCTATCTCGAATTGCAGCTCGGTGACCTTTCGGTCATTTCGCTTTATCTGCCTTCGGGCTCCGCCGGCCCCGAGCGCCAGGCCTCGAAGTTCCGTTTTCTCGAAGCGTTCGAGCCGTATCTGGCGCGGCTGCGTCGGCGCAAACGGCACTACATCATCTGCGGGGACTGGAACATCGCGCACAAGAACATCGACCTGCGCAACTGGAAGTCGAACCAGAAGAACTCCGGCTTCCTGCCCGAGGAGCGAGCCTGGCTCGACAAGCTGTTCGATCACGGCGGCTACGTCGACGCATTCCGTGAAGTGAATACGGAGGCGGATCAGTACACGTGGTGGTCGAACCGCGGCCAGGCGCGTGCGAAGAACGTTGGCTGGCGCATCGACTATCAGGTTGTGAGCAAGTCGCTCGCCGGCAAGGCGCGGGGGGCTTCAATCTATACGGGCGAACGTTTTTCGGATCATGCGCCGCTGACCATGGACTACGACATTTGAGTGCTGAAGAGTCGCGGCCGGATTCGTCGCGCAGTCCATCGCTCGCGCCGAAACGCGCGTGGCGGGATGCACTGCTCGTCTATCGGCATCGTCCCGTCCTGTCGATGCTGTTCCTCGGCTATTCGGCCGGGCTGCCGTTCTACCTCGTGTTCCAGACGCTGTCCGCGTGGCTGCGGCAGGAAGGCATCGAGCGTTCGACCATTGGGATGCTGTCCTGGGTCGGTCTCGCGTACTCGTTCAAGTTTCTCTGGGCGCCGATCGTCGATCGTGCACCGCTGCCATTCCTGACACGCTGGCTCGGACGGCGTCGCAGCTGGTTGCTCGTGGCGCAGACCGGCATCCTGATCTGCATTCTGAACATGTCGTGGAGCCAGCCGTCCGCGGGCGTGTTTGCGCTGGCCGTCTGGGCATTGCTGCTCGCATTTTCCGCGGCGACTCAAGATATCGCCGTCGATGCCTGGCGTATCGAGAGCGCTTCGGTCGAATTCCAGGGCGCGATGGCAGCGGCTTATCAGGTGGGCTATCGGGCCGCGCTCATCACGGCCAGCGCCGGCGCGTTCACGCTCGCCGAGAGCTCGGGCTGGCAGGTCAGCTACACCACGATGGCTGGGCTCGCGCTCATCGGCATCGTGACGACTTTTCTGGTGCGCGAACCCAAGCCGCTCGTGGATCGATCGAAGATTGGCGACAGCGAAGAGCGGGTCATCGCGTGGCTCAATCGCAATTCACACTTGTCGCCGCGCTTGCGTGCCGCCGGCGCCTGGTTCATCGGTGCGGTGGTCTGTCCGCTGACGGATTTCTTCTCGCGCTATGGCATCGCATTTGGCCTGGTCATCTTCGGTTTCATCTGCACGTATCGACTCACCGAATTCACCATGGGCCCGATGGCCAATCCGTTCTACATCGATCACGGCTATACGCTCAAAGAGATCGCCAAAATCGTGAAGGTGTATGGCCTGGCGATGTCGATGGTGGGCGTCGTGGCGGCGGGCGTGCTCATCGCGCGCGTCGGCCTGGTGCGCTCGCTCGTCATTGGCAGCGTGCTCATGATCGTGTCGAACCTTGGATTTGCCGCACTCGCGACCACCGACTCGGCGGACCTCCTGCCGCTCGGCGTGGTCAACGGCATCGATAATCTTGCGCAGGCCGTGCATGGCACGGCGTTGATCGCGTTCCTGTCGAGCCTGACCAGTCCGAAGTACACCGCCACGCAGTACGCGTTGTTCTCCTCGCTGTACTCGATGCCTGCGAAATTGTTTTTCGAAGGCACGTCGGGTTTCGTGGTCGAGGCGGTGGGTTATCCGGTGTTCTTCAGCTACACCGCCTGCCTCAGCGTGCCCGCGCTGCTGCTCTTGTGGTTCATCGTGCGTCGGGGCGGTGTGTTCAATGTCCCGCGAGTTCCCGTGCCTGCTTCGGCATGAGTCCCGGCGTTTCCATCGATGTCGAACGCGTGATCTGTCGTCTCTCCGACATCGGAGATCCGGGATCGCGCGGTTTCACGATCGGAACCGGTGACTGGCCCTTGCGAGGATTCGTCGTGCGCACGGGCGAGCAGGTGTGGGGCTACGTGAATCGCTGTCCGCACGCGGGTCATCCGCTCAACCTGGCGCCTCACCAATTCCTGACGCCGGGGCGCGAATTGATCCTGTGCTCCTCGCACGGCGCACTGTTTGATCGCCAGACTGGTTTTTGTATCGCTGGACCGTGCGGAGGGCAGAGTCTGCAGAGTGTGCCGGTAGAGGTTGAGGCTGGGTTTGTGATGTTGGCGGAGGGGGTGGATCCGCAGGGGTACGCCGACAGATTTTAACGGGCTGACAGCCATGGCGATCAAGAAGCCCTCAATCGCCCGGCGGCTAAGAACCTAGCGACGCCGGCCGACTGGGAAAGCGTCTTCGACTGCCGACGACTAAGAGCCCAAGCTATTCAAACAGGTCAATCCCCTCGAGCCCATTCGCGCGCACGTCCCGCTCGTTATCCCCGTCAGCCGCTCGCAGGGTGTCGTCATCAGGCTCCACGTCGACAGACCCGGTCCAGTCTTCGGGGGGATCGGCTGTTTCGAGTGCGCCGTCGACCCATTGGGCGTCCCAGTCCTCGACATCCATTTCCTCGACGGTTCCGTCGAAGTACTGAATCTCGATGGTGCCGTCGTCCGCGTCGAACGCAACGACCTCAAAGAGGGCGCCGCCCTCTTTCTGACGGTACCAGTCCCCGATGCCCGGTTGCGGAGCCACCATGTGAGCTGACCTCCCTCGATTGCACGTTGCGCTGATATGCTGACTCAACGAACGTGAGAGCGAAAAGTGCCGGGCGACTCTGCGCCTCATGTGTGACGAATTCAAGAAGAGAAAAGAAAGGTCCGCAGAGCATCATGCTCGATCAGCTGCTGAAATTTTTTGTGGTGTTCTTTGTTGTCGTCGAGCCGCTGTCGCTCATACCCGTCTTCAGCTCGCTGACCGACGGTGCCAGTGATGGGTACAAGCACAAGATGGCGCTCAAGGCAGTGCTGGTCGCCGGCGTCATCCTCGTGTTGTTCGCGGTCGGCGGTGCGAGTTTCCTGAGCGTTGCGGGAATCAGCCTGAATGCATTCCGGCTGTTCGGCGGATTGCTGCTCGTCCTGATCGCGCTGGAAATGGTGTTTGCCCGTGAATCCGGCACGCGCACCTCGAGCGGCGAGCGTGCGGAAAGTGTTCGTCGCGCGGACATCTCGGTGTTCCCGCTCGCGTTTCCGTTTATCTCGGGGCCCGGCGCACTCGCAACGATCCTGCTGTGGTTCGGCCCCGTCCGCATCTGGCAGCAGCCCGTATTGTTTGTGGGGCTGCTCGTGGCTGTCGCCGCCGTGTTGGCTCTCACGCTGCTCGCAATGTGGCTCGCAACGCCGCTGATGCGATTGCTCGGGGTCACGGGTGCGAATGTGGTGAATCGCCTGCTCGGCGTGGTGCTCGGTGCGTTGGCTGTTCAGTTCATCATCGACGGCATCCGTGCCGTGTTCATCACCGGCTGAGTCGCGCGCTCACTTGCGACGGAACGCGAGATCCCACACACCATGTCCCAGTCTCTGGCCACGCTTTTCGAAGCGCGTGGTGATGCGCTCTGCGGGCTTCTGCACATACCCACCATCGAGAGACTCGTTCACCAGCGCGTCGCTCGCGCTCAGCACTTCGAGCATCTGGATGGCGTAAGCCTCCCAGTCTGTCGCGAGCTTCAGCACGCCGCCCGGTTTCAGCCGGCTCGCCGCGAGTGAGATGAAGGGCGGCTGCACGAGCCGGCGCTTGTGGTGGCGCTTCTTGTGCCACGGGTCGGGAAACAGGATCAATATTTCATCGACGGACTGCGCGGGCAGTTGGTGCTCCAGCACTTCCACTGCATCGTGACTCGAGATGCGAACGTTGGTGAGCTGCGCGGTTTCCGCGGCGAGCATCAACCTGCCCACGCCCGCGCGATGCACTTCGATGCCGAGGTAGTCGCGCTCGGGATGAGCCGCAGCAAGCGTGGCGAGATTTTCACCGTTGCCGAACCCGATCTCGACGACGCGCGGCGCGTGACGGCCGAAGAGCACATCGAGATCGAGCGGCTGCGGCTCGAATTCCACGCCGTATTTCGGCCACTGTTCTTCGAGCGCGCGCTGCTGCGCCTCGGTGATGCGGCCGGCCCGGATGACGAATGAACGAATTGCGCGCGAGTGTTCCACCGGCGCAGTCTACTGGATCGTTGCGGGGGCGCGGCGCGGATGAGGCGAGAAGCACTCGATCGCGGTGGTGTTCCGCAAATAAGCGGCACCACTTTCTCTGATGGATTGCTCGGGAGCGGCGGCGGTAAGAGCCGTGGCACTTCGTCAATCGAAGCGAGCGTTGTCGGGGCGAAGTCGAGCCGGAGGCAGGCACGATGGGTGAGCGTCCTGCCTGCCTCCCGGCTCGACTTCGCTGACCGGTGAGCGCGGCGTTGGGGAGAGAGGCGATGTGCCGCTTAATCGCGGGACATCACACGAGCCGCCCGGCGATTGAGCGCTTCTCATCCGATCCGCGCCGCGCCCACCGCTCAGAACGCCAAAAACGCTCCCACATTGAACGTCTTCGCCTTGTTCTCCACGCCGTTCTGGGCTTCGGCCTTGATGTCGGTGAGCTCGGCGAGCAGCGTCAGGTTCTCGGTGGTCTTGTGGTAGACGCCGAGCGTGACCTTGCTGTTCTTCTGCACGAGCGTCGGATTCACTTCGCCGCTCGCGAGATCGAGATTGCTCTCGCCGTAGTTGAGGCCGATCTTCGTCTTGCCCGCCGTGAAGGTCACTTGCGCGAGGAAGCCATCCGAATCGCGCTCATGACCGAGGCCATCGCTCGCGTTCACGAACAGGCCCGTCGTGCCCACGCCGCTGCCGTTGTAGTAGTACGCAAGGAAATCCACGGGGCCGGCCTTCACCTTGCCGCCGACGTCGAACGCGGTGCTGTCGAAGTCGCTCGCGTTCGTCACGCCTTCCTGCTTCTGCTGCAGGAACGTAGCGGAGAGATAGACATTACCGTGGGTCCACGCCACTTTGCCGTGGAAGCCGGGCGCGGCTTTCGGCGTCGAGTCCGGTCCGAGCGGTTCGACAGGATCGAAAATACCCACCGTGAATTTCAGCCCATTGAAGTCCGGCGTGGTGTAGTCGATCTGCGCGAGCCAGTCCGTGTAGATGTAGCCGAGACCGATCGAGCCGAGCGAGGTATTGGCCGGTGCCGCGTGGTCACCGCCGCCCGCGCCAACGCCGAGCAATGTCATGTCGCCGAGGATGGCGTCCTGTCCGAACAAGCCGATGTTGCGACCGGCGAGCACGGTGCCCATGCGCTCGTTGCCGAAGGTGAGAAACACCTGACGAACATCGAGGCCAGTGGTTCCGAGTGCCGTGTTCGGCCCGAGTGCGCCGTTGTTGTTCTGTAGATTGGGGCTGCCGCCATCGTTCGTGCTGATGCCTGGAAACAGCCCGAACGTCACGCCGAGATCGTATCCGCCTTGCGTCGTCGAAGCGCCGAGCGCGAGGGCTGCGGGCAGCAAGCCATTGCTCACCGACGACGACGTATCTTCCGCATCACCCACCGCCGTGCAGGCGAGCCCACCGGCGACGGTACCTGGCGTGTCATCGCATTTCGAGATGATGTAGTGCGCGTTCACGTTGCCGCTGGCGGTGAATTTCCAGTCACCCGCAGTGATCTCCACCGCGCGCGACGCCGTTGACGCGATGATCGTCGCAATCGATGCGGCGACCGTGAGGCCAATGCGTGTGTGAGTCATGAGAGCCTTCCTTAAGATCGTTATTGGCAAACGTCGGCGGCGAGCGAAATTGCAACGCGCATGCCAGTGCCGAATGACCCTTGGCGCGCGGCAAAAGCGCTCGTGCACGCATCCGCAGCGTTCACTGTCACGTGTTCGCGCCGGCGCGCGGTACAGCTGTCTCAGGCTTGGGTCGTTGCGTGAAGTCCACGACCTGGATCGTCCGTGTTGCACCGGTGGTGTCTCGAGGCAGCCGCCGGCCGGCAATTGGCAGACGAGTGGAAGGCGTGCGTGGGGCGGAACTAGGGCGAAAGTCCCTGCGCGATGGCGCTCCGCTGGGCCGGCTGCAAGAACAGTTGCGCGCGAGCCTCGCCTGCGCTCAACATCGGCCTGCAACAGAGGTGGGTGCTGATCCGGGGGATATGGATCGCAGCCTGTCCTTCCGGCGTCACAGTGTCATGCGGGGTCGTGGCACAGTTGGTGCAATCGCTGGCGGGCAACAGAGCTTGGCGTCACGGCTTCAGTGCTCTGGCGGGATAAGAGGCAAACACCGCACGACACGGATGTTGTCGAGGGGACTTCCGATGAACAACGTATTAGGGACGAGGCATTCCGACGACGTCATGCGCATCGTTCACAGTCTTCCGCGCCCAGGGCGGGAGCTGCCGGATCGCACGATCGCCCGATCATGGATTCGTTGCGCGAATGACTACCGGCTGGACCCGGCGAGGCCGGACGCCCCGCATATCATCGACACCCGCGCCCTCGCGAGCCGTCGCGAGCAATACGCGGATCTCGTCGCGATCGGCACGGCCGAGATCGACCGACTCTACGACCAGATCGCAGGCTCGGGCTTTGCCTTACTGCTCACCGATGCGAGCGGCGTCATCCTCTACGAGAAGGTCGACCCTTCGATGAAGGATGTGTTCCGCACCGCCGGCCTCGTGCAGGGTGCGGACTGGAGCGAGCGTTGCCGCGGGACCAATGGCATGGGCACGTGCCTCGCCGAGCGCCGTCCCGTCACCGTTCATCGCAACGATCACTTCTACGCGCATCACATCGGGCTCACGTGTTTCGGCGTGCCGATTCGCGGGCCGGTGGATGAGCTCATCGCCGTCATCGACGCTTCGTGCATCGGCGGCAATGACATGCGCGGCACGCAAACTCACACGATGGCGCTCGTGCGGCTGTCAGCACACATCATCGAGAAAGTGCTGTTCCTGCGCCATCACGAGCACAACGCCGTGCTTCGCTTCCACAGCCGGCCCGATCTGGTGGACCTGTTCCACGACGGCGCCCTGGCGCTGGCAGAAGACGGCACGGTGATCGGTGCCGATCACACCGCCGCGCAGCTGCTCGAAGCGCGCGACCGTTACGAGCTCGTCGGTCGGCCGATCGCAGAAATCTTCGATACGGATGGTGCCGACAGCGTATCGCTCGATCTGTTGCGCCGGGCTTCGATCGCGCCATTGCGTGACCCGAAAAAAGGGCAAGGCTATTACGCGAGCCTGCACGTCGGGCGACACCCGCCTTCGGAGAGCCGCGCGGTGTCGCGGGCTACGCCGGAAGTCGTGCAGATGCCTTCGAGTCCGAAGCCGCCTGCGCTGACGCTCGAGGACCTCGCCGGTGAAGATCCGCAGATGCTGCGAAACGTGCGTAGCGCGCGTCGCATCGTCGACACGGGTGTGTCAGTGCTCATTCAGGGTGCTACGGGCTCCGGCAAAGAAGCCTTCGCTCACGCGATGCATGCGGTGAGCACCCGCGCGCTCCAGCCGTTCGTGGCCGTGAATTGTGCAGCGATTCCGGAAACGCTCATCGAAAGCGAGCTCTTCGGCTACAAGCCGGGCGCCTTCACCGGCGCACGCAAAGAAGGGATGAAGGGCAAGATCCTGCAGTCGTCCGGCGGCACGCTGTTCCTCGATGAGATCGGGGACATGCCGCTGTCGCTGCAGACTCGCCTGCTTCGCGTGCTGGAAGAGCAGGAGATCGTTCCCCTCGGCAGCGAGACTCCGGTGAAGGTGGACCTGCACGTCGTCGCGGCCTCACATCGCAATCTGCGCGAGATGATCGCGCGCGGCGAATTCCGCGAAGATCTCTATTACCGGCTGAACGGCATCACGCTCGAGCTGCCGCGATTGTCGGATCGCGCCGATCGCGATCGGGTGATCCATCGCGCGCTGTCGGCTGAAACCTGCAATGGCCGCCCGGCCGCCATCGAGATGGATGCGCTTCAGCGGCTCGTCTCGTATCCGTGGCCCGGCAACATTCGTGAGCTGCGCAATGTGATTCGCACCGCGCTCGCCATCAGCGAAGGCGGCGTCGTGCGGCTCATCGATCTGCCGCGGGAGATTCGCGAGCCGCCGCAACCTGGTGTCGTCGCCGTGCCGGCTGCACAGGTGCCGGGCGTAATCGCGCCGGTGGAAGCGGAGCCGCTCGAGACCTGCGCGAATCCGTTGCAGGCGGCAGAGCGCGCTGCGCTGCTCAAGGTGATCGAGAAATGCCGCGGCAACATGACGCACGCGGCCGAGCATCTCGGCGTCAGCCGCAACACGCTTTATCGCAAGATGAAAACGCACGGCATTCCCACGCGGAGCGGTTCGTGAGCACCCGAATCGAATTGAAGATGGGGCAGGCGATGACACACCCTGTCTCGTCGACGGGAGGCGGCCATCGCTACGGATGAGCGCAACGTACTGAAGGGCGCGGTCAGCGAGCCCCGCGACAGGGCTCGCGATCTGGCGCCGGAATTGGCCCAGACCTTGCAGAAATCGTCCCGGGGCGCGGCGGGTCGCGCCGAGACACGACCGTTCGCCGGTGCACGCGCACGGGCGACGGGGCAAGGTATGGGAAACAGAGCAGTGTTGTGCCGGACCAGGAATCGGCTCGAAACGGGTCGGCAGGTGCGGGTGGAATGGCGCCAGGCTGGCGCGTCCGCCAGACAGCCTGTGCTGGTGCTGCCCGCGGGCGTCGTGCCGATCAATGAAAGCGCAGCCGCATTGCTGGAGCTGTGCGATGGAACCCGCGTCTTCGACGAAGTGGTGGATCAGTTTGTCGCGCAGGCCGGCGACCCTGCGCTGGCCGCCGATGCGCGAGATTTTCTAGAGGCGGCCCGCCTGCGTGGCTGGATCGTCGAGATCTGAACGGCGCCGGTCGACGGGTCGATCGACAGTCAGCCGATGTTGACTGCTGCTGCGAACAGGCCGGCGCTGGTTTCACACTACGTGGTTTAGCGGTGCCTCGATGGGCTTGCCGTCGTTGGCACTGCACGGATTAGCATTGCTCTGATTAACATTGCTCTGGCTGCAATACCGTCCCTAGAATCCCAAGCTGCTGCGACCGAGGTCGCGTCCGCGAAGGTTCCCCTTGAAGCTCCACGCCGCGGTTCTGGTTCTCACACTCATCGGGACCGGGTTCGCAGGACGCACACCCGCTGCAGACACGGAGCGTCGGCCGTTCGAGGTCGCCGACCTCGATCAGGTGCGCGCCGTCCTCGAGCCCACGATTTCCCCGGACGGCGAATGGGTCGCCTATTCGGTACGCACCACCGATGCGAAGCGCGACAAGCGCTTCTGGCACATCTGGATGGCGAGCTGGGATGGCAAGCGATCCTTTCAGGTGACTCAGTCGGCCGCGAGCGAGCAATCGCCAGGCTGGAGTCCCGATGGGCGATACCTGTCTTTTCTTTCGGGCCGGTCCGGCGAGGATGATCCCGACGCTTTCTGGGTGCTCGACCGGCGCGGCGGCGAAGCCCGCCAGGTGACCCACTTCAAGGGCGACGTGCTCGATTACGACTGGTCGCCCGACGGCTCGAAAGTGGCGCTGGTGGTGCTCGACGATCCACTGCCCGGCACGGCCGGCGAGGATGAAGACAAGACGCCGCCGCCGATCGTCATCGACCGCTATTACTTCAAGGAAGACGAAACCGGCTACCTGGATTCGAGGCGCCCGCACCTTTACGTGCTCGACGTGGCTTCAGGCAAGGTGGAAGCGCTCACGAGCGGCCGCTTCAGCGAGCAGTATCCGGCCTGGTCGCCGGACGGCACGCAGCTCGCGTTTCTGAGCAAGCGAAGTGCTGATCCGGATCGGGACAACCAGTTCGGCCTCTACGTGATGTCCCCGCAGCCTGGCGCAGCCGCGCGGCTGGTGACGCTGTTTGCCGGGGATTCCGGCGATTCGGGCTGGATGACCGCGCCGGTGTGGAGCCCGAACGGCCGCGAGATCGCCTTCATCGCGGCGAGCGACCTGAAGCTTCTGTATTACGGCCGCACAGAGCTGAACGTCGTGGCAGCCACGGGCGGCAAGCCGCGCGTGGTCAGCGCCGGCCTCGATCGCAATGTGCTGCAGCCCGAGTGGTCCGACGATGGCCGTTCGATCTACACGTTGCTCGAAGACGATCGAAATCAGTACCTGGCGCGCTTCGACGCCAAGACCGGCAAGGTGACGCGGCTGAACGAAGGCCGTCGCGAAACCTCGGCATTCGAGCTCGGGCCGAAGGGGCGCATCGCGATCATCGATGCGACGCCGACCTCCATCGAAGAGGTCTACGCGCTGGAAGCAGGCAAGACGCGCGCGCTCTCCAGGCAGAACGACGAGTGGCTCGCGGGCAAAGCGCTCGGCTCGTTCGAGGAGATCAGCGGCACGAGTCGCGACGGCACCCGCATCAACGGCTTCATGCTGAAGCCGCCCGGCTATCGCGAAGGAACGAAGTATCCGACGCTGCTGCAGATCCACGGCGGGCCGGTCTCGCAGTACACGAACTCGTTCGATATCTCGTGGCAGATCCTCGCGGCGCAGGGTTTTGTGGTGGTTGCCGGCAATCCGCGCGGCAGCTCGGGCCGCGGCCAGGATTTTGCGATGGGCATCTTTGCCGCCTGGGGCGAGAAAGACACGGAAGACGTGCTATCCCTCGTCGACTACGCCGTGCAGAAGGGCATCGCGGATCCGGCGCGCCTCGGCGTTGGTGGCTGGAGCTATGGTGGAATTCTCACAGACAACATCATCACGCGGGACAAGCGTTTCAAGGCGGCGGTGAGTGGCGCTTCCACCGGCAACGTGTTCGCCGGTTACGGCACCGACATGTATGTGCGTGAATACGAGCTCGAGCTCGGCGTGCCGTGGAAGAATCTCGATGCTTACGTGCGCAACTCGTATCCTTTCCTGCACGCGGATCGCGTCGTCACCCCCACGCTCTTCATGTGCGGTGAGCGGGATTTCAACGTGCCGTTGCTGAACTCGGAACAGATGTACCAGGCGGTTCGCAGCGTCGGCGTGGAAACACAGCTCATCATTTATCCCGGCCAGTTCCACGGACTCAGCGTTCCCAGTTATCTTCGCGATCGACTGACGCGCCAGATCGGGTGGTATCGAAAGCATCTGATGGCGCCTCCGGCGTCGTCGACGAATTCCCCGGTGCGGCCGGTCCATGTACGCGTAGTCGCGCAGCCGCCGGCTTCGTGAGGGCGAATCCATGATTCGAGGTGTGGTGTTCCTGATCGTCGTCGTGGCGATCGTGGCCGTCGTGATGGCTCTGTTGCGAAGGTCTCGCCGCGGGCCCGTCGAAGATGCGCCCCGTCCTGTCGTCACCGAAGTGCCGCCGCCGGCATTGCCGGCGCCTGAAGATGCGGACGTCGCCGTCGGCACGGCGCTCTCCGTCGATTCGGTGCTTCACAAGCTGAACGAGCTCGCGTTCTCGCGATCGCTGACGACGTCCGTCGCCGGCCACGAGGAGATCATCCAGGCCGTGAGCCGAACGCTCGAGACCGCGGCGAACGAGCCACGCTACGCGCCGCGCCGTCCGATGCTGCTGCCGGAACTGATGCGCGCGGTGAGCGACTCGGACACGTCGCGTCGTGAGCTGTCGCAGATGATTTCAAAAGACCCGTCGCTCGTGGGCAGTCTGCTGAAGCTCGCGAACAGCCAGTTCTACCGCACGAACGCACAAGCGATCGAAAGCGTGGATCGCGCGGTGGCCGTGATCGGCACTGAAGGCATTCGGTCGCTCATCGCTGCGGCGCTCGTGCAGCCCGTTTTCAAAGTGGCCGGCGGCGACTTCGCGCAGTTTCCGGAAGTGATCTGGGAACACACATTCCTGGCCGCGAACGCGGCGGAGACCTATGCCGCGGTGGTGGTGAATTCTGATCCGTTCGCCGCGCAACTGTTGGCGCTCGTGAATGGCCTCGGGGCGATCGTGGTGTTCAGGGTAGCGCTCGATCAATACGCTGCGCGGGCTTCGCTGCGGCCCGATGCCGCCACGATCGTGTCGCTACTGGATACGCACACGTCGCGCGTGGCACGCGCCGTCGCGGCGAGCTGGGATCTGTCCGGCCGCATTCTGGATGCGCTCGAGGAGCAGACTCCCGGAACCACTAGCAGCGAACCGACGCCGCTCGGCCGCGCGTTGAAGTTCGGCCGCTTCATCGCGGCGCTGGCCGTGCTGAACAACAAGGGCCTCATCGACGATGCGGCGGCGAAACGTTCGCTGAAGGCCAGTGGCGCGAGCGGCGCGCACTTCGAGCGCATCTGGGAGAGGCTCACGGGCAAGCCCGCGGCGCCGACTGGAAAAACCGCGCGCACCGTGTCCTCATGGAAGACCTGATCTGAGGCGGGCATGAGCCCGATATGAGCCCCGTATGAGCAACTACATCGCAACTGTTGTCTGGACCCGTGCACCCGACGCGCCGTTCAAGGACAACAAATATTCCCGCGCCCACGAATGGCACTTCGATGGCGGCGCCGTGGTGAAGGGCTCGAGCGCGCCGTCGTCCGTGCGCGTGCCGATGTCAGACCCGACGGCGGTGGATCCTGAAGAAGCGCTGGTTGCCGCGCTTTCGTCGTGCCACATGCTGTTTTTTCTGTCGTTCGCGGCATCCGGCGGCTTCGTGATCGACCGATATGAAGACGAGGCTGTCGGCGAAATGGGCAAGAACGCCAACGGCAGGACCGCGATGGTGAAGGTGACCTTGCGGCCGAAGATCACGTGGGTGGGGGAGCAGCCGTCTGCTGAGAAGTTGCACGAGCTTCATCACAAGTCGCACGAACACTGCTACATCGCGAACTCGGTGAGTGCGGAGGTGGTCGTCGAAGAGCGCTGAGCACTCTTTCCAGCCGCTCTATTTGGCGCCCCGAGTCTTTTGCTTGTCCTCTGAGCCGCCCGGCGATTGAGGGCTTCTTTCCCCCTCAAGGCCCTCCCCAAATCTCCGTAGCTACCTCCACCAGCAGCGCGAGCTTCGCGCGCTGCTCTTCCTGTGAAAGCTTGTTGCCTTCCTGTGTGCTCGCAAACCCGCATTGCGGACTGATGCAGAGCCTTTCCAGCGGCACGTATTTCGTGGCGGCATCAACACGACGACGGATGTCGTCTTTCGACTCGAGCTCCGGCCGCTTCGAGGTGATGAGGCCGAGCACGACGATCTTGTCCTTCGGCATGAAGCGCAGCGGCGCGAAATCGCCGGAGCGCTCGTCGTCGTATTCCAGGAAAAAGCCGTCGACCTTCGACTGGTTGAAGTAACGCTCCGCCACCATTTCGTAGCTGCCGCTGGCCGTCCACTGGCTCTGGTAGTTGCCGCGGCACATGTGAATGACGGCGGTGACGTCGCGCGGACGGTTCTCGATGGCGGCGTTGTTGAGGGCGATGAACGAGTCCACGAGGGTCTCGGGCGTTTGGCCGCGGCCGCGCCAGAACGTCTGCCAGTTCGCGTCGGCCATGTTCGCGGAGTTCACGTCATCGAGCTGCAGATAGGTGCATCCCGCGGTGATGAGATGCCCGATCGCCTCTGCATACGCCCGCGAGAGATCCCGCCAGAAATCCGCGATATCCGGATAGACCGCGGCGTCGACACTCTCTTTCGTGATCACGGTATGAAACATCGCAGGCGCGGGAATGCAGTGCTTTGCCGTACGCGTCGTGGCTGCTTTGAGAAACTTGAAATCGTCCACGCCGATGCCGCCCGAAGGGCAGCGCACTTTGCCGGTGACCTTCGCGATGGGCGCCATGAAATCCACGCCACCCGAGAACGGAACGCGCGATCGATCCGTGCCGCGCGTGATGCCGCGCAGGCTGAACATGAAGTCGAGAAACCAGTCGTCGCGGCGATAGTCGCCGTCGGTGATCGAGCGCATGCCGAGACTTTCCTGCATGCCGACCGCGGCGTTGACGTAATCGTCTTCGATTCGTCGCAGCGCGGTGTGGGGCAGCTTGCCCGCATGCCAGGCCGCTCGCGCATCGAACAGCTCCTTCGGCCGCAGCAGGCTGCCGACGTGATCCGCGCGAAACGGGGGCTTCTGGCGGGGCTGGGACATGCGCACCTCTGCGATTCGTTGACTCAGGCAATGATGCCGGTTTTTGGTTGCGTAATCATACGACTGTATAAGCCCACGACGGGCCCTCTTAATCGATAGCACGCCAACAAAAAGCCTTCCCCCCGGCTTGTCAGTGCGCGGAAGTTCGGCACAATCCGCACATGCAGGAACGTCATTCGAGCTCGCGGACAGTGAACCCCGACGCGGGGGAACATGCGATCAGTTCGCATCCGGGGGAGCAGGCGGCGGCAGAAGCTGCGACGCGCCTGTCGTGGCGTGAGTTTCCTTACTACGCCAAGCGTTACGGCGAGCGCGGCTGGCGCTTCAGCCTGAGTGACAGTGGCTGGATCGAGACGCTCTGCGAGCTCAGCGCCGAGGCGGCGAAATCCCAGATCCTGTGGTTGGCGAACCTGCTCGCGGCGCGCGGCATGCCCCGGTTGCTTCTCGAGCGGCATCTCGACCATTTGCATGCCGAGCTGCTGGCGGCGGTGCCCGATCGCGGCAGTCGTTATGAGGTGCTACGCGTGCTTGCCACTCACTTGCGCACCATTCGAACTGCCAGCATTCCGGAGAGCGTGTTCGCGCAGGTGGGAGCTGAGTTCGAGGCGCGCACGGCTGCGTCGTCCGAACGAGTCAGGAACATGGGCAGCGTCATTGCTGCTGCCGTGGTAGATGATCAGGCGGGCGTCGGCAACGTGCTCGAGAGTGTTGTCAGCTGGGCGAAAGATCCCGCCCGCTTCGACTCGGTGTGGATCGAGGCCGTGGATGCTGCGCTCGAACGCGCACGAGCCGGCTGCGCCTCCGTGAGGAAATAGCGGGCCGCTGCGAACGAGGCGAGTGCGGCGCGGGTCATGGAGTCGACGCACACGTGCGACTGCGCGCGCTCCAGCGTCGCGAGAAAACGCTGCCACATCTGGCCGCGATGGTTTCCGTAGCTCGCCAGGTATGAGCCGCCGTGCCGCGTGGTGATTCCCAGCGAGGCGATCTGCCGGAGCAGGAACGCGCCGCCCAGCGTCGAACCCTCGAGTACGTACGCAATTCCGAGCACCTGTTCGCAACCCACGGCGTTCGGACCCGCGATTTTGGGCAAATGGCCCGACGTGGCGGGGAAATTCCCTTCGGCTGCCCCCAGCGCAATGAGGTCTGCGCGTGCCTGATGAGCGCGTCGGCGCCCCGGCCAGTCCGGAATGAACTGGGTGGCGTCGGCGACGTCGAGCAGTTGCTCGGCCTCTTCGTGGAACGCGAGGAACCGCTGAAGATATTCGACGTATCGCCGCCGCCCGTCGAAGTAACCGCGGGACGCCAGCACCCTTTCGAGGCTGACATGCGCGGCGGCGGTGGCGAGTTTCAGATGGGTGTGAAGACCGGTGACAGGGGCGGACGACATGGAAGGGCGCTTCTCACGATCAGCGACATTGATGGCGATATTTAGGGCGTAGCAACAAACGATCCCGTTTTTGCGCTTCGCGTTCGCGCTCGAGGCGGCATGAATCACCGACGGTGGCCGTGGCCGGCGATGCGGCGGGTGGCACGGCGGGACTACAGGCTTTCCCCACGCCACCGCCCGCGCCCGCGCCAATGCCGCGCCAATACCCGCGCGGCGGTCGCGGTATCCGTCTTCGACCGTCCACCGTTTATTCGTCGATGCCGCCGTCTCTCGTGTTGCCGAGTTTCGCGCCGGGCCCGTAGAATCGGCAGCCCGCGCGGGTGTAGTTCAATGGTAGAACTGCAGCTTCCCAAGCTGCTAACGTGGGTTCGATTCCCATCACCCGCTCCAGTCTTCAGGCGCCCGCGTTGCGCCCGATCTCAGCCCGCATTCCCGATGCGATGTTCTCGCATCACGATGTCCGCCCCCTTCCGACTCCGGCGAGAACCGAACTCCCCAGGGCAGGTTGGGGAGTCCAACGCGCCATCGATCGTGCGCGATGAGAACTTCGCCACGTACTTGCGCGCGTTCGCGGTTGCGAGTCGCCGCACGGTCTACTTCAGGGCAGCCATCGCGCAGGTCCCGTACCACTCGAAGAAAACCGTGACGCTGCGGAAGCGGGCCCTGAGCAGTGCGCGTCGTAGTTCCTGCCGGGTGTTGGCCGAGGCGACGTCCGCGCCGTCGTCTCGCGGCATTGTAAGCGCGCGATCCAGATTGCCCCGGGGATGACGCTCGATGCGGTGGCGGGCAAACAGGTTGTTGAACAACGAGTCCTGGCCGCGCACCGGCGCAACGAGCAACAGGCATCCACCGTCGTTGAGGCCTCGAAGCACGTCGGCGAACAGCGCCGTCTGGTCGATGCTACGCGTCGGGCTGGGCCAGCTCGCGAGCAACGCGACGCTTGCATTTCGTAGTGCGATCCCGCGATTCCAGTCGATCTGCATGCTCAGGACCTCGCGCGCGCCGGCGATGCGCGCAACCTGGTCGCGACGATTCGCGGCGAGCGTCGGCGATTCGTCGGCACATACGAAGCGTACGTCCGGTGCGCATCGACTCTGCAGCAACGGCAGTACAGAAGGTGTCGCGCAGCCGATCTCGTAGACCGCCGAGCCCGACCTCGCAAAGTCGGCCGCCAGCTCGGCGAGCATGCGTCGGATCTCGCCGAAGGGCGGTGACAGCCACCGCCCAGTGTGCTCGGCACGCAGGCTCGCTTCGACCGTAATCACCTCGTGCTCTTGCATCCAACGTGGCCTCGTCAGGGACAGTCCTTCTCTGACGCGGCTCCGGCAGCTTTCAATCGCGTCGAGGAGTGGGCCGCGCGCGGCGCGCAGCGCCGATTGATTTCGGGCGCCGCGCGGTCGATTGCGATCGTTGGCGCCGGCCCGGGGCCTCGTTCATCGGCATCGTGCTCGGGCTGGGCCGGCTCTACGAGAATCACGAGATGGCCGCGATGGCCGCCTGCGGCGTCGGTGGATGGCGCATGTCGTGGCCAGTTGTTCTCATCGTGCTCGTCATCGCGACGGTGCTCGCCTGGCTCGTGCTCGTCTACAACCCCAGGGCGGCTGCGGAGCAGGACGCCCTCAAGGTTCGGGCGCTTCAGATCGGGTCCTATTCAGACCTGCGCGCAGGAGAATTCCGGTCGTTTGATTCCGGAAGCCTGGTGCTGTATGCCGGGCAGGTTTCCGAATCCGGCGAGCTCCCGAGCATTTTCGCGCAGAGGCTGGCGGACAAGGAAGACGTTGTCATCGTCGCCCGCCGCGGCCGTAGAGCGAAATGCAGAGCGCTTGCCTCTGGCCCTCGTGCTCAATGAGGGCACTTACTACTCACTCGGCGCGCTCGGCCTGAAGCAGCGATACGCAGCCGAGCGATCGATGGACCTTCTCGGCGAAATGGAAATACGCTTCGGGCCGGCCCACCGATGCGTTCGTCGTGCACAGCGACGTGTTGGGAGACGCAGGCCCCGTGCGTTACTCGAAGGAGCTGACGCGCACCAACGTCGAGCGCCTGCCTGCCTATCATTCGCTGAATCTGCGCGCGGACTACCAGCGCCGCTTCGGCCCGCTGAGCCTGGTTGCCTATCTGGACATCCTGAACGTTTACGGTCGCAAGAACGCCAACGGTTATGAATGGGACGAGCGTCGCGGCGTCAACATCATCGAAGGACTCGACGAGGCGCTGCCCACCATTGGACTCAGGTTCGAATATTCCTGGACGCGAGACGAATGAGCCGATCACCGAGATTGCTCATCAAGTCAACACGACGTCGGCCCCCTCCGAGTCGGGTGAGAACCGAACTCGCGTTCCTGGCAGCGCATACGGGTAGTGCGCCGTCAGCCAGCTCAGCAACCTCTCCCGAACCTCACAACGTAAGTCGAACGCGCGCGCGGCATCGGTGGCACTGACGAGTCCGCGCACTTCGATGCAGCTTTCCTTCGTATCGGTCACCTGAAGCACGCAGACCTGCTTGTCCCACAGCGCGGAGCTCGCGACGACGCGCTCATATTCGGCGCGCAGTGCCGTGAGCGGCACCCGATAGTCCAGGTAGAAAAATACGGTGCCGAGTATCTGTGACGACGTCCGCGTCCAATTCTGGAACGGCTTCTCGATGAAGTAGGTGATCGGTACGACGAGCCGGCGCAGGTCCCAGAGGTTGACCACGACATACGTCAACGTGATTTCCTCGATCCGCCCCCATTCGTTTTCGACGATGACCACGTCGTCGATACGGATCGGTTGGGTGAGTGCGATCTGGAAACCGGCCAGCAGCGTGGCGATGCTGCGTTGAGCGGCGAACCCGATGACGATTCCGGCCACACCCGCGGACGCCAGAATGGTGGTGCCAAAGCGCCGGACGCTGTCGAAGACCATCAGCATCGATGCAAAGGCGAGCACGGCGATGAGCACCACAGCCACGCGTCGGAGCATTCGCACCTGCGTGTGAACCGCGCGGGCGCGATAGTTGTCGCTCACATCGAGTCGGTAGCGGCTCAGCAGAAACGTCTGCATGGCATCGACCGTCTGCAAGAGCATGAACGCAACGGCGCCGATGATCAGCAAGCTGGTGGCATCCCGGAGCAAGGCCCGCGTTTGCGGAGAAACTTCGAGAGCAGACGCACCGAGCAGGACGGCGATCATCGGCAGGATGACTCGCACGTACTTGCCCACCAACGGCAGGATGATGTCGTCGGCCTTCGGCCGTGTGCGCGTTGGAAGTGCAGTCAGGTAAGCATCGATCGCGCGCCCGATGCGCACGAGCAGCCAGAACACCGCCAGCAGAACCGCGGCGCCCCGCAGCCAATCCAGCGCAGCGACGACGTGCGGCGCTTCGCTCCACTGCTTCATGTCACCGAGCAATACCGAAAGCGCGAAATGCAGCGCCAGTATCCAAACCAGCAGCGCGAGCGGAGCGCTGGCCTTTGCGGGAACGTGAGCGATCCACAAGCGTGCTTTGGATCGAGCGACGCCTTCCACCGCTGCGTTTTCTGCCAGGCGCCGCTGTCGAGAGGTAAAGCGGGCGAGGGCGAAGTGGATAACGGCTGCGGCGGTCAGCGCGCAGGCTGCATACAGAACCGACGTCCAATGCAGTAAAGCGATCTGCTCAGCGGGGTTCATTCGCACGAAGCGCCAGTAGCCTGATGTGCGAGCTGAAACGCGTTGTTTCGGACGCAGGTCCGCGTCGGACGGATGACAATTTTTTCACGTCGGGCGGTGTCCGCGTGATGCTATCCGCGTCGCTGGATCATGCACCCAGGCTGACCGTTACTGTCCTTGCTACCGTTCTGTTCGCGTATAATGCCCACGGCTCGTAAATCCAAGACCGCCAGTCCGGAAATCCAGCAACGCGCCGATCTGCCGTCCTGAAGGAACGAGTGAAATGAGCGACTACGAGTTCACCCTGTCGCTGCGCATTCGCCACCCTCGCATCGAGCCGGCCGAAATCACCCGCAGCCTCGCGATGGAGCCCCAGCATTCCTGGCGCGCGGGCGAGAAGCGCCGCGATGCGGCAGGTGCTGAGCTGAGCGGCGAATATCACGAGACCCTGTGGATGTGTGCCCTCATGACACGTCCCGCGCTCTCCACCGGTGTCATTGGCGTCGAAAGCCAACTGCTCCAATCGATCGGGACGCTGCGGCGGTCGCAGGAGTTTCTGCGTTCGCTGCGCGACAGCGGCGGCTTTGCAGAAATTCATATCAGTCTCTTCACGCGACGCGAGGTCCTGCTGGAGTTGCCGCCAGAGCTGCTCGTCACACTCGGGCAGTTGGGTATCACCGTGGCATTGGAAGTCAGTCCCCATTCCGCTTCGGCGGCGCCGGGGCCTGTGCACCAGTGACGCTTTGATCTCCCTGTCGTTCACGTTGAGTGGCACCACCGTCTACGCGCGAGGTGCTTTTTTCAGGATCTGCGCAGACCAGACCCTGCGGGGTCCCGACGGCAGTCTCGTGGCCACCTACAGCGTTCATGGCTGGCGGCTCGCGGGGCGCAACTATCGCGAGTTTGAAGCGGTGGGCTCGATGTTCCTGCGCGCGCAGCACGTCGATGGTCGCTCCGAGGTCATGGGCCCGTATGCGCTCGTGCGGGCGGGCGACGGGATGCTGTTCGAACAAGGACGAGTGCTCGGGCGCTACTGCACCATTCGCGCCGCGATACCGGGTGTCGAGGAGTGGAGCGAAGTCACCTTCCTGAATCAACGCGACTGAGCAGCCGCTCAGATCGGCGATCCGGGCCACGCTTGAGCTGAGCTATGTGCCTCAGCGTACCGACCCTACGGGGTCGCGAGCGTACGTTCGAGCACTTGCCGCTCCGCACCTGCACCGAGGATCTCCGCATGACGGCCACCAGACTATTTGCGCTTGCGGCCCTGTGCGCGGCGATCGGGGCGGGTTGTGCCCAGGTGCCGCGCCAACACGAGTCCGTCGCTACCTCGGCATCGCAGTCTGCGATGCGTGACAACCGTCTGCCCCCGGCAAAGCTGGATGCGGTGTGGTCGTCTGCGGTGGTCGGCATGGCGGTCCAAAGCGCTTCCGGAAGCACGCTCGGCCGAGTGCAGAACGTGATCGTGGACGGCTATGGCCGGCCGCGTTTTGCCATTCTCAGCTACGGTGGCATGGCGGGGCTCGGCCTGAAATACACGGCGGTGCCGTGGACCAAGGTTGCGGAAATGCTGGATCGGGACAAGCTGGTGACCGACCAATCGAGCCTCGAGCGCGCGCCCGTGTTGGCGAATGCCGGTGCCGAAGCACGCAGCGGCGAATGGGGCCGCGACGCTGAACGCTATTGGAACGCGTTGTAGGCGGAACCGCAGATGGTTACGCCCCCGTCACGCCAGGATGCCGCGTCCAAGGATGGAGTGGGACGCCGCAGCGCCATCCAGCGCTCCGACTATCTGATCGACCGATTTCGCGTGCGCCACGAGTTTGGCGACGGCTGGACGTGCAGCTGCGCGGATTTCCTTGCGCACGACGCGTGCAAACACACGCGTGAGGCTGCGGGCCGACGTGCGGCCCAGACGCAGATTGCGGAGCATTTGAAGGCCGACTCGCGTGAGTCATTCAGCATCCGCACGCGAGCCCACGGCCGCTGACGCTCAGGAACCTTCGGGTTTGGGTGCGCCAGGTGTTGGCGTCGGAGTCTTTAGCGCGGCTTTCTGGGCAGATTTGCGTTGATCCGCCTCGATGTTTCGTTTGCGCCGCTCATCTTCGCGGCGTTTCTTTTCCTGCTTGTAGTTCGGTGGTCGCGCCATTGAAACTCCAGGGCTCGTGTCGGTGGAAGTGAACGAAACAGTATCGTCCGTCCTCGGCAGGGCGTATGTGCGAGGGCGTACAGAGCAACGGACGCCAATGTGTATGCTGGATCGTTACCCCGTTCGCCGGTGAGTCACCCATGCTGAGCTTTAACTTGCTGTCACTGCGCCAGTTCGTCGTGACGCTGGCGATGCTGACGATCAGCGCGCACGCCCTTGCTCAGGGGGCTACGACCGGCATTCCGCCCAATTCGCACCCGCAGGGGGGCGGAGGAGCGTGGGACTGTAATCGCGGCTTCGTCCGATCCGGCGAAACCTGCGTCGCGACGCAGATTCCCGCCAATGCCTACCTGAACTCGGGCGGCATGAAATGGGACTGCGAGCGAGGCTTCACGAAGGAAGGCGCTCAGTGCGTGCGCGTCCTTGTGCCAGCGCATGCGTATGCGGACAACTCCGCGTTCGGCGACGGTTGGGAATGCGACCGGGGCTACCGGAAGGTCGACAAGGCTTGTGTCAGCGTTGCGATTCCTGCCAACGCCTATGCTGTCGAAGGCACGTTCGGACGCGGCTGGAAATGTGATCGAGGCTATCGCGAGGAGAAAGACGGCTGCGTCGCCGTGCTCGTCCCGGCGAACGGCTATCTCGTCTCGGCTGGCGACGACTGGAAGTGCGAGCGCGGTTACGCTCGAGAGACGAGCCGCTGCGTGGCCGTGCTCGTTCCACCGAACGCTTATCTCGAATCGAACGGCACGAAATGGAGTTGCAATCGGGGTTTCAAGCGCGACGAAGACACCTGCGTGTCGCTGAACGTACCGACCAATGCTTACCTGGACTACTCAGGCAACGACTGGCGTTGCGAGAGCGGTTTCACGCGTCAGGGCACTGCGTGTAACGCGGACAAATAAGGCCGCGTTGCGTGATGGAAGGCTTCGTCGTCACGGACGCCCAAGCGCCCGCCACGTAGGGCTACGCCGCTACGGAAGGCTGCGCGACAACAGCCCGCTGAGCAGCCACGACGGCACCGGCTTCGTGAGCAGGCCCAGAAAACCCGCGGCTCGCGCCAATTCGCTCGTCGCCCACTCCGGCTCTTCCGCGACGGCAATCATCGGGATCGCGCGGACACGCGGATCGGCGTGCAGGCGCAGCTTATTGGCGAGATGAAAGCCCGTCATGTCGCCGAGCTCCAGGTCCACGATCGCGACCGCAGGCGAATACGCCACGACAGCGGCGAGCGCGCGCTGGCCCGAATAGGCGACCAACGTTGCTGAATATCCCAAGGTGCCCAGGGTGCGTTTCAGCTTGGCGGCCGAACGCATGTCATCGTTGACGATCATGATCCGTCGCGAATCGTGATGGATCGGCTCGCTCGCCACGGTCTCGGGCGGCAGGGCGAATCGAGGTTGGAACAGGGGCTGGCGGGCCTGTGCGGCCGAAAGACTTGTATTCACGAGGGTCTCCTTGAGCGATCCGGAGCCTAACCTCGACGCCCACGCGGCTCTGTGCGCCGCCGAACCGAAGCGGCGGAATTCAGGAGGACGGTACGGGCTCCGGCAGTAGCCGGCGGGTCTCGTTGCGGACCACCTCGTAGCACTCGCAGGACGTCGCTTCGAGCTGCGGCCGATCGATGACCGTGATTCGGCCGCGACGGTATTCGATGATGCCGGCCTTCTGCAGCCGACCGGCCGATTCGGTGACGCCTTCGCGCCGCACGCCGAGCATGTTTGCGATCAGCTCCTGCGTCATCACGAGCTTGTTGGTGCTCAGGCGGTCCAGGGACAGCAGCAGTAACCGACAGAGCTGCTGATCGACCGAGTGATGCCGATTGCACACCGCGGTTTGCGCCATCTGGGTGATGAGCGCCTGCGTGTAACGGAGCAGGATATGCAACATCGCACCGTGCCGGGAGAACTCCTGCTCGATTCGCTTGCTGCTGAGACGATACGCCGTGCCGGCGCTCGCCACGATCGCGCGATTCGTCATCGTCATGCCGCCCATGAACAGCGCGACGCCGACCGCACCATCGTTGCCGACCACTGCGATTTCCGCGGACGCGCCGTTCTTGAGCACGTACATCAGCGAAATGATCGCGTCGACGGGAAAGTAGATGTAGCGCTGCGTGTCGCCGGACTCGTAGAGGACAGTGCGTGCGGGCAGCGTGACCAGCTTCAAATGCGGGAACAGGCGTTCCTGGTCGGAGGCGGACAGGGCGACGAGAAGCCGATTTTGCTCGGGTGCGGGCATGAGCCGCGACGATATATCACATTGCGCCGTTCGAGCGTGACCGCGGCGATTCGGCCCGCTCGGCTGCCCGCGCGCCGATCAAATAACGGCAGCGTTCCTCGTCAAGGAGCCACGCCAGGCCTGCTTCATCTGTCGGCGCGCAATCACCAGCGCCAACGCGTGCAGGATTTCGTCAACGTGGGAGCCCGGGGAGGTTCGGACCGGCTGCGCAGATTTCATGTTGCATCACTCGTGTTGTGTCGTTCGTGTGATGCAGAGATTGCGTTGCGGAGCGGCGGACGCCCACTCCCGAGGTCTGACAGGTGCTGTAGGACGGCGCCGCATCCGCTCAGGTTCGGCTCTTGTCGCCGCGGGGGCCGTTGACCGGCGCGCTGAACGGATGCGCGATAAACGCGATCCAACGTGATTCGGTGACGCGCGCGACGTCGCGCTCCAGGCCGTCTTCCACTGTCGCTCTGACGACAGGTGGCGGAGCGACCCGCCTGGCAGCTCGCTCATTGCCTGCCGCGGAACAGCGAGGCCATAATGTTGTCCATCCATTGGGTGCTGTCCTGACCCACCCCAATCCCCGCGCGAGGTCCTCATGTCCTTCCGGATGTCCTCCCGATTTGTGCTGGCCGCCGCTGCACTCATCGCCCTTTCGTCCACCGCCTTGGCCAGTGTCGAAGCCGGCCGGGACTATGAAGTTCTGCACCAGCCGCAACGAAGCGAAGTCGCCGCGAACCACACCGAGGTGATCGAGTTTTTCTCGTTCGCGTGCCCGCACTGCTACGAATTCAATCGTCAGTTGCTGGCCTGGGCCGGCAAGTTGCCGGCGAACGTGACTCTTCGCCAGGTGCCCGTCGGCTTCCAGAAGCCGGGCTGGGGGGCGCTTGCGCGGGCGGCCCACGCCCTTCAGGCGACGGGCGATTTCGCGCGACTCGAAACGCCATTGTTCGAGGCCATCCACAAGGAGCGGTTGCCGCTGTTCGATGAAAAATCGATCACCGCCTGGATGGTGAAGCACGGTGTCGATGGCGCGAAGTTCACCGCTGCATACAACTCGTTCGGCGTGAATACACGCATGGCGCAGAACGATCGCATGGTCGTCAGCTACGAGATCGCCTCGGTGCCGATGCTGGTCGTCGACGGTCGGTACAACGTGAAAGGCCGCACCTTCGAGGAGATGCTGACGAACACCAGCGCCGTCATCGGGAAAGCCAAAGCCGATCCCGCCGGTAAGAAGAGCTGAGGCCCTCGGGATTCCCCTCAGGCGTCAGTTCCGCGGCATCGTCCCCGCAACCGCTCCCGCATCAAACAAGATTCGAAGACTACGAGGTTCCGTTTCATGGCCAAAGGTTCCGCTCCTGCCTCCCGTAATGCGCCCGTCATCGACATCGGTATCGACGACAAGGCCCGCAAGCAGATTTCCGACGGCCTGGCCGCGCTGCTGGCGGACACCTATACGCTCTATCTCAAGACGCATGCGTTTCACTGGAACGTCGAAGGGCCGATGTTCAACACGCTGCATCTCATGTTCATGACCCAATACACGGAGTTGTGGGGCGCGCTGGACGCGATTGCAGAGCGCATCCGCGCGTTGGGTTTCCCCGCGCCGGGCAGCTATCAGGAGTTGGGCAAGCTCACGAGCATCGACGAGACGGTCGGCGTGCCGGAGGCGATGGAGATGGTGCGCATCCTGGTGAAGGGGCACGAGGCCGTGGCGCGTACAGCGCGCAAGGCATTTCCCGCTGCGGACAAGGCGGGCGATGAGTCGACCGCAGACCTGTTGACGCAACGCCTGCAGATTCATGAGAAGACGGCGTGGATGCTGCGGAGTTTGCTTCAGTAATACGCTTAATCGCCCGGCGACGGGAGGCTTCTGAAGAAGCCCTCCATCGCCGGGCGGCTAAGAGGCTGATCGTTAGCCGGCGGCTTGCGCAGTCAGCGCGCCGGCTAATCGGGGCACGCTACTTCGTGTCGCCCTCGCCCGTCACCTTCACGTCACCCGGGTTGTCGATCACGAACATCACGACACGCCGGTTCTTCGCGCGACCTGCGTCCGTGGCGTTGTCCTCAATCGGCTGGCTTTCGCCGTAACCCTTCGACGTCATCTGATTCGACGGCACGCCGTCCTTCAGCAGATATTCGCGCACTGAGCTCGCACGCTTGCGCGACAGGTTGAGGTTGTAGGCATCGGAACCCTTGCTGTCCGTGTGACCCTGCAACTCCACCTTCAGGCGCGGATGCTTCTTCAGGCCGTCCGCCACTTCATCGAGCACGGACCTCGAGTCGCCCGTGAGACTGGCCGAGTTGTATTCGAACATGACGCCTTCGAGCGTGATGGCGCCTTTCTTCGGGCAGCCATTCATATCGACGGCGACGCCCATGGGCGTTCCCGGACACTGATCCCGATCGTCCGTCACGCCGTCGTGATCGCTGTCTCCTGGCGGAGGCGGCGGTGGTGGTGGCGGCGGTGGCGGTGGTGGCTCCCGCGGCGGCATCGATGTCGCGACTGGCATGGCCCTCGCGCCACCCCACGAGAACTGGAAGCCCAGTACCGCCATATAGTCGAGCAGGCGGCCAGCGGTGTGTGCGTCATCCCAGCGTGCCTTTAAATCGGGACGCAGGGCGAAGCTGCTGCGGTCGCCCTCCCAGAGCGTCCAGAACGCACCGAGGCTGGCCTCCGCCATCACATCTTCGCGACCTGAAGCACCGGGCGAAAGGTCGTAGTCGATGGCGCCTGCACCGATGCCGATGTACGGCGCGAAGGTGCTGGCACGGTTGAACACACGCAGCAGGTCCAGCGACAGTGCCGTGACCGTGAGGTCCGGAACGTTCGGATTGCTGCGATCCAGCGCTGCAGTGTTGAGGACTATCTCTGCGGACCAAGCGCGGCTGAAATGCCAGCCAAACGCGAGGCCGCCCGTGACGTTGTCACGATCGGTGGGGCGATCTTTGTCTGCGCGGAGATAACCTATCTCCGGTGTCAGATACAAGCGGCCCACGTCGCTCTCGCTCGCAAGGGTGGGGATGCTCGCCGTGGTGAGCGCAATCGCTCCAACGGCACCGAGACCTATAAAACCATTCTTCATCGGAGCTCCTGACTCGCTGTTATTTTGCGAGCGTCGATTGAGGCGTGCATTAAACAGAAGTCGCAGTGCGGAGTTCCTCTGTGTTATTGAAGCAACAGAGGAATCGCCATGACTCGCATTGCAATCGCTGGCTTTCAGCACGAAACCAACATTTTTGCGCCGCTGCGCGCGACGCTCGCGGATTTCGAGCAGGCCGATGCTTGGCCCGGTCTCACTGCAGGTGCGGCGTTGTTCGATGCAGTGAAAGGTATCAACCTGCCCGCCGCGGGCTTCATCGACGAAGCGCGCTCGCTCTGCCACGAGCTCGTTCCGTTGTTATGGTGCTCGGCACAGCCATCAGCTCACGTCACTCGCGATGCATTCGAGACCATTTCGGGACGCATCATTGCGCAGCTTGCTGCAGCGTGGCCGGTGGATGCGGTGTATCTGGACCTTCACGGCGCGATGGTCGCCGAGCACATCGAAGACGCGGACGGTGAAGTGCTCGCGCGCGTTCGCAAGCTCGTGGGCGCTGCGGTGCCGGTGGTCGCGAGCCTCGATTTTCACGCGAACGTCTCCGCGCGCATGGTGGAGTGCGCTGACGGGCTGGTGAGCTATCGAAGCTATCCGCACGTCGACATGACGGAGACCGGCGTGCGGGCGGCAGCTTTGCTTCACGATCTCCTGAAGCGGCCCGCGCCCGCGAAACTGCATGCGTCGCTACCGTTCCTCATTCCGCTCACTTCTCAGTGCACGCTCGTCGAGCCGCTGCGTTCGCTGATGGCGCAGGCGCAGAGCCTCGAGCGCGATCCGATCCTGGCGCTGTGTTTCACGCCGGGCTTTCCCGCGGCAGACGTCCCGGAATGTGGGCCGAGTATTTTCGGCTATGCCCGCGATCCGGAAGCGCTCGCTAACGCGACGCGCTCGCTCGTGGGTACAGCACTCGAGCGCGAGCACGAATTCGCGCTCGAGCTGATCAGTGTCGAGCAGGCGACGCGTCTTGCGCACGAGGCCGATATTCCCCGCGGCCGGCCATTGATTCTCGCGGACACGCAGGACAATCCCGGCGCGGGCGGCAACGCAGACACGATGTCGCTATTGAAAGCCCTCGTCGCTGCGCGCGTGGAAGGTGTGCTTGCCGGCGTGATCTGGGATTCCGAAAGTGCCGCTCGCGCGCATGCGTCAGGTCAGGGCACGAGCGTTGATCTCGCGCTCGGTGCGCGCTCCGGCTTTCCTGGTGAGACTCCGCTCGTTGCGCGGTTCATCGTGGAGCAACTCGGCGACGGTCGCTTCACCGGCACCGGGCCGTTCTATCGCGGCGGGCGCTTCGAGCTCGGCCCGATGGCATTGCTACGAACAGGCGGCACACGCATCGTCGTCGCGTCACGCAAGCAACAGGCGGCCGACACCGCGATGTTCCGACATGTGGGAGCCGAGCCGTTCGCGTCGCGCGTGTTGGTGCTCAAGAGCTCAGTTCATTTCCGTGCGGATTTCGGCGACCGCGCGTCGCGTATCGTCATCGTCGAGGCGCCGGGGCCAAACGTTGCAGATCCGGCGCAGCTGCCGTTCCGTCGCCTGCCTCCCGAGAAACGTCTCAAGCCCTCGCCGGTCCCGTCGCCGTCACGAAAGTGACACGGATTGAGGTCGCGTTGCGCGCCCCGTGACAGGGCGGCGCTGTGACAACAGCGCGTCTTTTGCACGAGGAAGTAGCTCACTTCCGCACTCACGGGCTTCCGGCCGGCCCCTACGGGTTGGCCCGAATGGTGCAGTTGCAGGCGTGCGGGGGCCTGCGCCTATACTCGGCAAGTACCCGCTAAGAAAAAACATTCACTGGGCTACGCAGGGGAGATGTCATGACCGATACGCATACGGTAGGCAGCGTCACCTACAAGAAAGTCGATGAAGGCTATTTCGAGAAACGAGGGCTGCGGCGCTACGCAAAGGTCTGGTCGCTGTGGGCACTCGGCGTGGGCGCCGTCATTTCGGGCCATTATTCGGGCTGGAATTTCGGACTCGCGAACGGGTTCGGCTCGATGCTCATCGCGCTGTTCATCATCGCGGCGATGTACTGGGGATTGATCTTCAGCCTCGCTGAAATGTCGCCGGCCTTGCCGCACACCGGCGCGGCTTACTCTTTCGCGCGCAGCGCGATGGGGCCCTGGGGCGGCATGGTGACGGGGCTCGCGGAAAGTATCGAATACATCCTGACGCCCGCGGTGATCGTGTTCTTCATCGGCTCCTACCTCGGCAGCATTTTCGAGACGGGGCCTCAATGGCAACCCGTGTGGTGGGCCGTGAGCTATGTCGTCTTCCTGTTGCTCAACCTGATTGGTGTGGAACTGTCCTTTCGGGTTTCGGTGGTGGTGACGCTCGGTGCGCTCGCGGTGCTGGCGGTGTTCTGGATCAGCGCACTTCCGCATTTCGATTTCAGCCGTTGGGCGCTGAACATCGGTGCGGGACCGGATGGCGCGAAGGTCGAGCTGCCGGAAGGCGGCGGATCCTGGCTGCCGTTCGGCTGGTATGGTGTGCTCGCGACGCTGCCTTTCGCGGTGTGGTTGTTCCTTGCGATCGAGCAACTGCCGCTCGCTGCCGAGGAGTCCACCGATCCGAAACGGGACATGCCCAAAGGACTGATCTACGGCATGTCGACGCTGATGGTCTCCGCGTTGCTCATCACGTTCCTCAACTCCGGCATCGGCTCGGTGGATGCGGACAAGATGCATGGCGCGTTCTCACTCGCCACGTCCGGTGAGCCGCTGCTCGACGGGTTCCGTGTCATCTACGGCACGGGTCTTGCGAAGCTGCTCGCGTTTCTGGCGGTGATCGGGCTCATCGCGAGCTTCCACACCATCATTTTCGCTTACGGCCGGCAGATCTACTCGCTGTCCCGCGCGGGTTATTACCTGGGCTTCATGTCGATCACACACCATCAGAGCAAGGTTCCGCACATGGCGCTCTACGCGGGCACGGCCATCGGGTTCGTCACCATGCTGGCGGTGTGGTTCATCGGCGGTGAGAAGAACAGCACGGCCTTCATCGGTGGCACACTGCTCAATATGGCCGTGTTCGGCGCGATGATCTCGTATGCGATGCAGGGGCTGTCGTTCATCCTGTTGCGCAAGAATCTGCCGAATATCGTGCGGCCGTATCGAAGCCCGCTGGGCGTTCCCGGCGCCGTGGTGACGATTGTGGTCGCGCTCGTCACGCTTTATTTCCAGCTGCAGGATCCGGCGTATCGCGGCGGCGTTTATGCAGTGGCGGTGTTTTATGTGCTCGGGCTCATCTACTTTGCGGTGTTCGGGCGCAAGCACCTGATCCTGTCGCCGGAAGAGGAATTCGCCATGTCTAAAGGTGCGCCACACCCCGAACGAGGACACGCCTGACCCATGGAGCCGCGCAAGGTCAAGACAGCAGATGATGCCCGCCAGATCGTCGCGGAGCGCGGCCTCACGCACGTGAAGGTCGGCGCGTTCGACATCGACGGCATCCTGCGTGGCAAATACCTGTCGCGCGCGAAGTTCGAATCCGCTCTCGAGAGCGGATTCGGCTTCTGCGATGTCGTGCTCGGGTGGGATAGCAAGGACCAGCTCTACGACAACGCGCGCTATACCGGCTGGCACACGGGGTATCCCGACGCGAACGTGCGGCTGTTGCCGGCGAGTTGCCGCGCGCTGCCGTGGGAAGATCCGGTCGTTTTCTTTCTAGGGGAGTTTTCGGGCAAGGCGGAATCGGTTTGTCCGCGCGCAGCGCTGCGCCGCGTGCTCGATCGCGCGAAGCGTATGGGCTTCGAGGCCTACTCGGGTTTCGAGTACGAGTTCTTCGTGTTCAAGGAGACGCCGGACTCGATTCGCGAAAAAGGGTTTCGCGACCTGAAGCCGATTGCGCCGGATTATTTCGGCTACAGCGTCATCCGCAACAGCGTGTGGAGCGAGTACTACCGCTCGCTGCTCGATCTGGGCGAGCAGATGGATTTTCCGATCGAAGGCCTGCACGAGGAAACCGGCCCCGGTGTCATCGAGGCCGCGATCGGCTACGACCAGGCCCTGGCGTCGGCCGACAAGGCCGCGCTCTTCAAGACGTTCGCCAAGGTGCATGCGCAACGCCAGGGCCTGATGGCGACGTTCATGGCGAAGTGGTCGAAGGACTGGCCCGGACAGAGCGGCCACATCCATCTGTCGCTCAAGGACATCAAGTCCGGCAAGCCGGTGTTCTTCGAGGAGGGCAAGCCTTTCACGATGAGCGACACGATGCGCTGGTTCGTCGGCGGGCAGCAGCGGCTGATGCCGGAGCTGCTGGCGATGATCTCGCCCACGGTGAATTCGTACACGCGCCTGATCCCCGGTTTCTGGGCGCCAACGGATTCCGCCTGGAGCGTGGACAATCGCACGTGCGCATTGCGCGTGATTCCCGGCAGCGCCAAGTCACAACGCGTCGAATATCGCGTGGGCGCGGCGGACGCGAATCCCTATATCATTCTCGCCGCGGCGCTGGGCTCGGGCCTGTGGGGCATCGAGAACAAGATCGAACCGGAGCCCGTGGTCGAAGGTAATGCGTACGACATGAAACTGCCGGAAGCTCTCGCTCTTCCGCGCACGCTGTGGGAAGCCGCGCAACGACTCAAGGCATCGAAGATGGCGAGCGAATGGTTCGGCGAAGAGTTCGTGTATCACTTCGCGGCGTCCCGCGAGTGGGAAGAGCGGGAGTTCCGCCGGCACATCACGGACTGGGAGCTGGCGCGTTATTTTGAAATTATCTGAAGGGGCGGGTCCCCTTCGCTCATTGCATCATGGCCACCCAGAAAACGATCAGTCCCATTGATGGCTCGATGTTCGTCGAGCGCACGCTCTCCGAGGGCATCGAGATCGACGAGGCGTTGAACCGCGCGGTTGCGGCTCAACGCGAATGGCGCAACGTTTCCATCGAACAGCGTGCCGCGATCTGCCGCAAGTTCTGCGATATCTTCGAGTCGCACAAAGACGTCATCGCCACGGCCCTCACCTGGCAGATGGGCCGCCCCATCCGCTACTCAGCGAGCGAAGTTCGCGGCACGCTCGAGCGCGCCCGCTACATGATCGACATCGCCCCCGAAGCGCTTGCCGACGTCGACGCCGGCCCGAAAGAAAACTTCACGCGCTTTGTTCGCCGCGAGCCGCTGGGTGTGGTGTTCACCGTTGCCGCGTGGAACTACCCTTACCTGATCGCCGTGAACAGCGTGGTGCCCGCGATCATGGCCGGCAATGCGGTGGTGCTGAAACATTCGGCTCAGACACCGCTGTGCGCGGAACAGTTCGCGGAGTGCTTTCGCGAAGCCGGATTGCCGAAAGGCGTGTTCCAGGTGCTGCATCTTTCGCATGAAGACACGGAACGCGTCGTCAAAGATCCGCGCGTCGCGTTCGTTGCATTTACCGGTTCGGTCGCGGGTGCGCATGCGATTCAGCGGGCGATTGCAGATCGTTTCATCGGCGCGGGCCTGGAGTTGGGCGGGTGTGATCCCGCTTACGTGCGCCACGATGCCAACGTCGCGCACGCGGTGGAAAACCTAGTCGACGGCGTGTTCTTCAACAGCGGCCAGTCGTGTTGCGGAATTCAGCGCCTCTATGTGCACGAGAAGGTGTACGACAACTTCGTCGATGGCGCGATCGCGCTCACGAAGCAATATGTGCTGGGAAATCCGACTGAACAGGACACCACGCTCGGGCCGGTTGTGCGCACGGCTGCTGCGGCCACCATCCGCAAGCAGATCGGCGCCAGCATCGAAGCTGGCGCAAAGCCCGCGATTGACGAACGCATTTTTCCGATCGCCCGTGAAGGAACACCTTACGTGGCGCCCCAATTACTGTTGAACGCAGATCACCGCACGGCTGTCATGCGCGAGGAAATCTTCGGGCCGGTCGCCGGCATTCTCAAAGTGCGCACGGACGATGAAGCGGTTCAGCTCATGAACGACAGCGCGTTCGGTCTCACCGCCGCCATCTGGACGGAGGATGCGGACGCGGCGCTCGCGATCGGAGATCGCATCGACACCGGCACGTGGTTCATGAATCGTTGCGATTACCTCGACCCCGCGCTCGCCTGGGTGGGCGTGAAGGATTCGGGTCGCGGCTGCACGCTCTCGCGTGTCGGCTACGAGCACCTGACGCGCCCGAAGTCGTTCCATCTGCGCACGAAGACCTGAGGCTTTGCGATGAATCTCAAAGGCAACTGGAACTATCCCACGCTCATTCGTTTCGGCGCGGGCCGCATCAAAGAGCTGCCCGAGGCCTGCCGCACGCTCGGCATGAAGCGTCCGTTGATCGTCACGGATCCGGGTCTTGCGAAGCTGCCGATGATTGCGGATGCGTTGAAGTCGCTCACGGACGCCGGGCTGGGCGGCGATGTGTTCTCGGACATTCAGGCGAATCCGGTTGAAGCGAACGTCGTGGCGGGCGTCGCGAAATTCCGCAGCGGTGCGCATGATGGCGTGATCGCGTTCGGTGGCGGCAGCGCGCTCGACGTCGGCAAGGCGATTGCGCTGATGAGCGGACAGAACCGGCCCATTTTCGATTTCGAAGATCGCGAGGACTGGTTCACGCGAGTGGACGTGAAAGGCATGGCGCCGGTTGTCGCCGTGCCGACGACCGCGGGCACCGGCTCTGAAGTGGGTCGCGCGTCGGTGATCACGGATCTCGCCGATCACACCAAGAAAATCATTTTCCACCCGAAGATGATGCCCGGTATCGTCATCGAGGACCCCGAGCTGACAGTGGGTTTGCCGGCCGCAGTGACTGCGGCAACCGGCATGGACGCGCTGTCCCACTGTCTCGAAGCCTATTGCGCGCCCGGCTTCCATCCGTTGGCCGACGGCATCGCTGTCGAAGGCATGCGATTGGTGAAGGAGTGGCTGCCCGTCGCCGTGCGCGACGGCAAGAATGTCGAGGCACGCGCGCACATGATGATCGCCTCATCGATGGGCGCGACCGCGTTCCAGAAGGGACTCGGCGCCATGCACAGCCTGAGTCATCCCTGCGGCGCGAACCTGAATACGCACCATGGACTGACGAACGCGGTGGTAATGCCTTACGTGCTCGTCTGGAACCGCAGTGCTATCGAAGGCAAGCTCGCGCGCCTCGCGGCGTACATCGGCCTGGAACAGCATTCCTTCAGCGGCGTGCTCGACTGGGTGCTCGACCTCCGCCGCACCATCGGCATTCCCCACACACTCCTGGATATCGGCGTGAAGACCGAACACGCGGCCGCCTTCGCGCCGCAGGCTTTCGCAGATCCGTCGACTGGGGGCAATCCGCTGCCGGTGGATACGCAGCAGTTTGAGAGGTTGTATTTGCAGTGTATTCGCGGGGAGCTCGTGACCTGAATCCGCTCCGCGCCGACTGTGCTTGACTCAGTCCGTCCGTCGTCTAATATACGGAAAATCGTATATTCAGGTCGCCGTGATGAAACGTTTGAGCTATTCGAATATTTTCGAGGCCATTGCAGACAACGCCGACGAGGCCGCCGATCTCGCGTTTCGTGCGGATCTGATGCTTGTCCTGAGAGACTACTTCGCGGGAGCGACCCAGGCGGAAATCGGCAAAACGCTCGGTATTCCGCAGCCCCGGGTCAGCGAGCTCAGCAGCGGCAAGGTCGATAAGTTCTCGGCCGACAAGCTCATCGGATTCCTGGCGAAAGTCGGAATTCGCCTGAGACTCAAAACCGTGCCGAGGACCAGGGGCGGTGCCATGAAGGTAAAGTGCAATGTCCTCGTGACCCCCGTGACGGGCTGAGCGCACCCGTTAGTTGCTGACGGGTGTTCCGCGTTTGCGCTCGGCGTCCACTCTTGCTTTCATCTCCTTGTATCGCCGTGCGGCCGTCGCCAGTTCTTTGCGATCGACGCCGTTTGTCGTCTTCTCAAAGGCATGCAGGACAAAGACCGTGTCGAGGTATTTGCAGCAGTACAAGGCGCGAAAGGCGGGGCTGCCATTTTCGATCAGCTCGATTGCACCCGGACCGACGGATTCCGACAGCGCTTTGAACGCTGAGAACGGGGCGTGACCTTTTTGCACGGCATGCAAGTCGGCCCCGAACTGATACTGGATGCCTTTTGGCAGGCTGAGATAGGCCTTCTTGGCCCCTTCGCTGACGAACTCGAACTTTTTCATTCCATTTGGCCGCAACGGGTTGGGTGAGTCGCCCGCTGCAATTTAGGAATGCGGCGCCCGACCGGCGATCTGCGTTTCTGTCGAATTCGGGCAATTATGCGAACGCGAGGCATCCCCGATCGCGGCACGCCACTTGCGAACAACACTGATCAACCGAGCATGGGATCGAGGAGCACGTATGCACGACAACAGCGGTTCAAGCACCCCGAACGGGAATGGCGCCAGCGCCCGCGCAGCAGCGGGAGCCGAGCAGGTGAAAGAGCATTTGCGGGCGGCGAAGGACGCGGCGGCGGATACGCTGCGCGATACCACGCGCGAAGCGAAAACCTGGTCGCGCAGCCGATTCGCCGAGCTGCAGGACCGAGTGGAAGCGGAGCCTTATCGGGCGGCCGCCTGGGCTTTGGGCATTGGATTTCTGGCGGGTGTGGTGGTGACGTTGCTGGGACGGAGTGGCCGGCGGTAAGTTACTGACCTGATTCATATTCGGGAACAAGCGGCCGAATGGGAAGAAAGCCGGGATAAAGAAGCCCTCAATCGCCGGGCGGCTGAGAGCCGCCCCGTGACCGTTCGGTGACATTCCGCTCTCGCCTCCATGGGACGCTTGCGCCATGGACCAAATCGGCGTCGTCGGCCTTTCCTATCGCCACGCCGGCGCGGATGAGATCGCCGGGTTTACGCTTCCTAAAGATGACATCCCCGCGCGCCTCGCCCATCTGCGGCAGGCGATGGGGACGGCTGAGCTCGTTTATCTCGCCACCTGTAATCGCGTCGAAGTCGTTTTCGCCATGCCCGAGGGGCACGGCGCACGGGACCTGCGCGCCGAAGTCTTTGCGGCGCTGACGGGGCGGCCGCCCGGCCCGGGCGAGGCGCGTTCGGCGCTGCGCACCTGGGTGGGGGAGGCCGCGGTCGAGCATCTGTTCCTCACGGCGTGTGGCCTCGACTCCGCGCAAGCGGGCGAACGCGAAATCGCTGCGCAGCTGCGAGCCTCGCTCGAAGCCGCGCGCACCGCGGGCGTGTCCGGGCCGGTTCTCGACCGCATCGTCGGTGAAGCGCTCACGTTGTCAGGACGCCTGCAGCGCATGGCCGCCGACGCGCGGCCACCGTCGCTGGCCGATCTCGCGTCCGATCGCATGCAGTTTCATCTGAAGGAGCGGGGCGGCACCGTCGCGATTCTCGGCGTTTCTCCGATGACTCGGCGCGCGAGCGAGCGGCTTCACAAAGCAGGCGTCCCGCTGATCGTCGTCAATCGCTCGATGGACGCGGCGAACGAGCTGGCATTGTCGGTGGGCGGAGCGGCCGTCTCGCTCGAAGAATTTCGCGCTCGCCCGCGCGATGTCGCAGGGCTCATCGTCGCTACGGGTGGCAGTGAGCCCGTGTTGGACGCGGGCGCCGTGCAGCGCCTCGCCAACGTGGCGACCAAGCCGTTGCTCGTCATCGATTTCGGGCTGCCACCGAATATTGAGCCGGCCGCCGCGAAAAACGCAGGGCTCGCGCGCATCGGCATGGATGAAATGATCCAGGCCGCACAGGATCGCCGCCTCGCGCAGCTGTTGAGGCTTGCGCCCATGCGTGCCGCGATCGACGAGCGACTCAACCGTTTGCGTGAGCAGCTTGCGTCGCGCGCCATCGGTCCGCAGCTCGCGGAACTGCGGACCTCGTTCGAGCGTATTGCCTCGGCCGAAGCCGATCGTGCGCTGGCGGAAGAGCTGCATCAGCTCGATCCGCATCAACAGCAACAGGTGCGACGCGTAATCGAGACGCTGGCGCATCGGCTCGCGCATCTGCCACTCGCCGGCATGCGTGCCGCCGCCCCACACGCCAACAGCGAAACCGTCGAAGCGTTCTTTCGCGAAGCGCGGCTTCAGCGTGAACCGCGGCCCGCATCGTTACCGCGCGCGAATGGCGCATCGTCGCCCGCCGAGACGCCTGCATCACCCGACTTCATTCCGGCGCATACTTCCGCATCCACTTCAAAGAGATCCCGATAGATGAGCATTCCCAAGGGGAATCCCCTGCCCGCCGAGTCGCCGACCCAGTCGATCGCGCTGTTCGATCGCGCCCGTCGAGTTATTCCGGGCGGCGTGAATTCGCCCGTTCGCGCGTTCCGCGCGGTCGGCGGTACTCCGCTGTTCATCGCGCGCGGCCAGCGCGCGCACATCATGGACGTGGACGGTCGCCGCTTCCTGGACTTCGTGACGTCGTGGGGCGCGCTGATTCTCGGCCACGCGCATCCGGACGTTGTCGCGGCAATCGTCGACGCGAGCCAGCTCGGCACGACGTTCGGCGCGCCGTGTCCTGCAGAAGTCGAGCTCGCGGAGCGCGTCACGGCTTCTTATCCCACCCTCGAACAAGTGCGCTTCGTGTCGTCAGGCACCGAAGCGGTGATGAGCGCCATTCGCGTCGCACGCGCGTTCACGGGTCGCGATCTCATCGTGAAGTACGCGGGTTGCTATCACGGCCATGCGGACCATCTTCTGGTGTCCGCGGGCTCAGGCCTCGCGACGTTCGGCAAGCCGTCTTCTGCTGGCGTGCCGGCCGCGTTCGTTGAATGCACACGCGTGATTCCGCTCGATGATGAGCAAGCGTTGCAGGCGTTGTTCGACAAGGAAGGTTCGCGCATCGCCGCGGTGATCATCGAGCCAACGCCTGCGAACCACGGCCTGCTCGTGCAGCGAAAGGAATATCTCGAGAAGCTCCGTGCAGTCACGCGCGAGCATGGATCACTGCTGATTTTCGACGAAGTGATTTCCGGCTTCCGCGTCGCTCGCGGTGGTGTTGCCGAGCTCACCGGCATTCGCCCGGATCTGGCCACGTTCGGCAAGATCATCGGCGGCGGCATGCCGGTTGGCGCGTTTGGTGGATCGCGCCAGATCATGTCGCGCCTCGCACCCGAGGGCGATACGTATCAGGCAGGCACGCTGTCCGGCAATCCGGTTGCAATGTCTGCAGGCGTGGCAGCGCTCGACGCGCTCACGCGCGACAACGCCTGGGAAAAACTCGAAACACTTGGCGCCGCGCTGGAGCGCATGGTCGCGCCGGTGATCGCGAAATCGCCGTTCCCGATTCGTTTCGTGCGAGCGGGATCGCTGTTCTGGCTCGCGTTGCATGACGGACCCGCGCCGCGCGCGGCCATCACGCTCACCGAGAAAAACTCGGAGCGCTTCGCGTCGATCTTCCACGCGATGCTGGCGCGCGGCGTTTACCTGCCGCCATCAGCGTATGAGGTGTGCTTCCTGTCGCTCGCGCATACGACAGCGGACCTCGAGCATTTCGTGAACGCGCTGGACGAGTCCATCCAGCTCACCGGCCAGCGGGTCGGCTGAGGCGCGGGCACGTACAGCAGCGATGATCGGGCCGCCATGAAATCCACGCGCGTTTTCCAGCTCACGGCGCTTCTGCTCGTCGTGATCTCGGTCGTGCAGGTGGGCGGATGGGTCGTCGACCAGCGCGACACGGCCGTGACGCGCATGGAAGAATCGCAAGACCTCTACGCGAAGGAAGTCGCTGCCGCGCAGGCGCTGCTCGACGGCGGCAAGTCTTCGGCAGATGTAATGGGCCTGCTACCGCGGGTTTCGATCGAGGGCAGCAAGGCATCCGCCACACCCGCCGTGCTCGCATCGTTCGAAGAAGAGAAAGAAAAACGCATTCGCCGCTATGTATGGGAGAGCGGATTCTTTCTCGTCGCACTCGCTGTTTGTATCGCTGTGATCTGGCGCGCGCTGCGCGCCGAGGCGCGCGTACTCCAGGAGCAGGATCACTTCCTCGCGCTCGTGTCCCATCAATTCAAGACGCCTCTCGCGAGCCTGCAACTGTCGCTGGAAACGATGTCGATGCGCGTGTTGTCGCCCACGGATCAGCGCTCGCTCATCGACCGCATGCTGTCGGATCTCGCGCGTATGGAAGGGCTGGTCACACGCATTCTCGACAGCGTGCGGTTGGAGCGCGGGCGCGTCGATCTGCGCAACGAGCCGATTGATCTCGCTGCGGCCGTCACGCGCGTGGTCGGTCAGCTCAGCGAACGCGCCGGCCGTGATCGCATCGCCTTTTCCGTCGACGTGCCGAAAGGGCTCGAGTTGCTGGCAGATCCGCTGGCCGTGGACGTGGTCATCCGCAATCTCATCGAAAACGCGGTCGCCGCCGTCTCGCCTGTGGGTGGCGGCACCATTACGCTCAACGGGCGCCGACTGGCGAGCGAGATCGAATTGTCAGTGAGGGATTCCGGTGTCGGCTTCCGTCCCGAGGATAATGCGCGCTTGTTTCAGAAGTTTTCGCGACTGCATCCCGGCGGCGGCAGCAGTTATTACGGCACGGGGCTCGGCCTGTTCATCGTTCGCCGCATGATGCAGCTCGCCGGTGGACGCGTCACCGCACACAGCGATGGTGTGGGGCAAGGCGCGCAGTTCACGCTCGCATGGCCAGCGGCACCGTCGGAGGCGCGATGAACGCCGTGACCGCAACACCGCCCACCGTGTTGGTCGTCGAGGACGATCCGAGTCTCGCCGCCGGAGTCGTTGAAAACCTGCGGCTCGAAGGTTTCACGGTTCATCACGTCGGCGACGGCCGTGCCGCGCTGGAATGGCTGCGGCGCGAGCGATGTGAGCTCGTGGTGCTCGACGTGATGCTGCCGTTTGTCGACGGGCTCACCGTGTGCCGCACGATTCGCAGTGAAGGCAACAACACCCCGGTGCTGTTCCTGACCGCGCGCGGCGATCCGCAGGATCGCATCTACGGTCTCGAAGCGGGCGGTGACGACTATCTCGCCAAGCCCTTTCATTTGCACGAATTCCTGCTGCGCGTCCGCGCGATCCTGCGTCGCTGGGAGTGGTACCAGACTGCTTCCGCCTCGCCCGCGGGAGCCGTTCTGAAATTTGGTGGCAACGAAGTGGACTTCCGCGCGTTCCGCGCGCGCTCGTTCAACGGCGTCACGCAGGAGCTGACGGAGAAGGAAGCGATGATTCTGAAAGTGCTCGCCGAACATCCCGGCGAGATCGTTTCGCGCGAGGACCTGCTGGAGCGCGTGTGGGGCTACGACGTGTTTCCGTCTACACGGACCGTGGACAACTTCATTCTTCGCCTGCGCAAACGGTTCGAGCGGGATCCGGCGCAACCCAAGCACTTTTTGACGGTGTGGGGCGTCGGGTATCGGTTTCTCGTGGAAGGTGAAGCGTGAGCGGCGGACGCACATTGAGAATCGGCACGCGCGCTTCGGCGCTGGCGTTGTGGCAAGCGAATCGCGTCTCGGACCTGATTCGCGCGCAGCCTGGTGCGCCGGCCGTCGAGCTCGTTCACATCAAGACCGAAGGTGACCTGCGCACCGACGTGCCGCTCTGGGCCGTCGACGGTCGCGCGTTCTTTACGAAGGAAATCGATCGCGCGCTGCTGGCCAACGAGATCGATGTCGCGGTCCATAGCCTGAAAGATCTGTCCACGGTGCTCGAGAAGGGTGTGGATCTCATCGCCGTCGTGGAACGGCAGGATCCTCGCGACGCTTTGCTGTCGCGATCTGGCGCTGCGTTTGCGGAGTTGCCGCCGGGCTCGCGCGTGGGAACGAGCAGCCTGCGTCGTCGCGCGTTTCTCGCGCACTTGCGGCCAGACATTCAGGCGATGGAGTTGCGCGGCAATGTTCCGACGCGCGTCGAGAAGATGCAGAAGGGCGAGTACGACGCGATCATCCTGGCGTCGGCTGGCCTCGTGCGTCTGGGCCTGGATAAACACATCTCGGAGCGGTTGCCGGTTTCCGATTTCACGCCGGCGGTTTCGCAAGGCGCGATCGGCTGCTGCTCGCGTACCGGTGATGCCGAAACCGCGAAATGGCTGAAGGCGCTCGACAATACATCGGCGCGGCTCGAGACGACGGCCGAGCGCGCGCTGCTGCGGAAGATCGAAGGCGGATGTCAGGTTCCGCTCGGTGCCATCGCGCGCGTGGAAGGCGATCGTCTGCGCTTGTTCTCACAAGTGTGTGCGCTGGATGGCTCGAAGCAGGTCACGAGCGAAGGCACGTGTTCGTTGGACCTCACCGAAGCGGCTGCTCTCGGACAGCGGCTCGCGGAGGATCTGCTGAGCAAAGGTGCCGCCGGCATCATCGCGATCGAGCGCGGCACCGTCAGAGGAGTGGCGCCAGCGTGAATGTGGGCGGACCGGATCGTCATCGCACCGTCTCGGCGGAACCCGCTTCCGGAACCGGAGCGGACAGCGCGCCAGATCTCGCTCCCGTGGTGGTGACGCGTTCGGAGGCCGCTGATGGGCCGTTGAGCACGCAGCTTCGCAGCCTCGGTGCCAAGGTTCTCTTGTGGCCTGCCATCGCAGTCACCCCTTCCGACAGCACAGACTTGCACGAAGCGCTCGATCGCATCGGCGATTTCGACTGGATCGTATTCGCGAGCCGCCAGGCCGCCGCGCCGGTGTTGGAACGGTTGCCCAAACAGCCGCCCGAGTTGAAGGTCGCCGCCGTCGGACAAGCGACCGCGCAAGTGCTACGCCAGCGCGGCTGGAACGTCGACCTCGTTCCGGATGATCCCAACGCGGGCGCGCTCGTCGACGCGTTTGCGCCGCTCGCAAAAGAAGGGCTGCGGGTGCTGTTTCCGGCGAGCTCGCGCGCGCTGCCGACGATCGCGAAAGGCCTCGAGGTGCTGGGCGCACACGTCACACAGGTGGAGGCTTATCGTACCGAGCCTTCGGCGCTCGACGTGACGACCTGCCGTGAGTGGATCGAGCGCAATGAAATCGGCGCGGTCACGTTTGCGAGTCCCTCCGCGGTCATCGAGCTCGAGCGCGCGTTGGGAAAGGACGATTTCGACAAACTCTTCACGAGCGCGGCCGCCGTGGCCATCGGCCCAACCACCGCGCGCGTACTCACTGAGCTGGGACGCACGCCCGTGATGGCCGAATCCGCGACATTGCGCGGTCTCGCCAGCACCGCGTTCAAGCTCCTTCAATCGAGGCACTAGTCATGTCATTCCCCCTCAATCGTCCGCGCCGCCTGCGCCAGAACGAGGTCTGGCGGCGCATGGTGCAGGAAACGCGCCTGTCGCTGGATTCGATGATCTATCCGCTGTTCATCGTGCCGGGCCAAGGCGTGCGTCATGCCGTCGAAAGCATGCCCACGGTGTTTCAGCTGTCCGTCGATGAGATCGCGAAGGAAGCGAAGCGCGTTGCGGACCTCGGGATTCCCGCGGTGTTGCTGTTTGCCGCGCCGGACGTGAAAGATTCGAAGGCCAGTTCTGCGACCGATCCGAACGGGCTCGTGCCGCAGGCGATCGCTGCGATCAAAGCCGTGGCACCGAAGCTGCTCGTCTGGTGCGACGTGTGCCTGTGCGGCGCGACCGATCACGGCCATTGCGGCCACGTGACGAAAGACGGTGTTATCGAGAATGACAGCTCCGTCGAAACGCTTGCGCAAGTTGCGCTCACCTACACGAAAGCCGGGGCAGACGCCGTTGCGCCGAGCGACATGATGGATGGGCGCGTGCTCGCCATGCGCCAACTGCTCGATCGCAACGGCTATTCGAATACGCCGGTGATTTCTTACGCCGCGAAATATGCATCGTCGTTCTACGGACCGTTCCGCGAGGCTGCGGAGTCTGCGCCGGCGTTCGGCGATCGGCGGTCGTATCAGATGGATCCTTCGAATGGTCGGGAAGCGCTGCGTGAAGTGTTGCTCGACCTCGAAGAAGGCGCGGACATGGTGATGGTGAAGCCGGCTGGTGCGTATCTCGACATCATTCGTCAGGTGCGTGATGTCGCTCAGGTGCCTGTTGTTGCGTATCAGGTGTCGGGCGAGTTCAGCTGCATCAAGGCGGCGGCGCAGCGTGGCTGGATCGACGAGAAAGCTGCTGCGCTCGAAACGCTCACCGGCATCAAGCGTGCGGGCGCTGACCTGATCATTACGTACTTTGCGCCGGACATGGCGAAATGGTTGCGGACTTGAACAACTCGACGACAATTTTCGCGGGCGCGGGCGCGGGCGCGGGCGCGGGCGCGGGCGCGGGCGCGGGCGCGGGCAACAATGCCAATGCCAATGCCGGTGCAAACGCCACTTCGGCGCAGCTGCCGGCGTTTCTCGCCGCGGCCCGGCGCCAACCGGCGCCCTACACTCCCATCTGGGTCATGCGCCAGGCGGGCCGCTACCTGCCTGAATATCGCGAACTGCGCTCGAAGGTCGATTTCGTTTCGCTCACCCGCCGCGCCGATCTCGCTGCGGAAGTGACGATGCAACCGCTCCGCCGCTTCGAGCTCGATGCCGCGATTCTGTTCAGCGACATCATGACGCCGCTGCAAGGCATGGGCGTCACGCTCGACTTTTCACCGGGGCCGGTCGTCAAAGACCCCATTCGCACGGACGCACAGATCGATGCGCTTCCGGAGCTCATGCCGGAGCGCGACGTACCGTTCGTCATGGAGAGCATCAAGCTCGTGCGCGCGAACGTGCCGCGCGGCGCTCCCCTCATCGGATTCGCCGGCGGCCCCTTCACGCTGTTCTGCTATCTCGTGTGCGGCAAACCGTCGAAGGAATTCGGGGCCGCGCGCTCATTCCTCTATTCGAATCCCGGAAGCTCGGAGCGGCTGCTCGACAAGCTCGCCGACGCGATGGCCGCCTACCTGCGCGCGCAAGCCGCCGCAGGTGCGCAAGCGTTGATGCTGTTCGAATCCTGGGCCGGCCTGCTCGGGCCGCGCGAGTTCGACCGGTTCGCCTTGCGCGCGGCGAAGCGCGTGTTCGCAGGATTGAAGAACGTGGGCGTCCCGCTCATCTATTACCCAAACAATGGCGGCTCGCTGCTCGACCAGGTGGCGAAGCTGGAAGGCGTCGACGTCATCGGCATCGACTGGCGCACGCCGCTGAATGTGGCTCGTCGCACGCTCGGGCCGAACAAGGGCGTGCAGGGCAATCTCGACCCGGCCGCGCTGTTCTCCGCGCCCGAAGAGCTCAAGCGTCATGTCGACGCTGTGCTGGCGGAAGCGGGCCCCGAACCCGGCCACATCTTCAATCTGGGCCACGGCATCTGGCAGGAAACGAATCCGGATTCCGTCGCGCGGCTCGTCGACTATGTACACGAGGCTTCGACTCGATGAGTGATCCGTCTCCCGCGGAGTTCGCTAAAACCGCCAGCGCCTATTTTCTCGACCTGCAGGCTCGCATCGTCGCGGCGTTCGAAAGCTTCGAAGCCACGAAGCGCTTCGAGCACAAGACCTGGTCGCGTCCCGAAGGCCATCGCCTGAAGGGCGGGGGCGAGATGCGCGTCATGCGCGGCGACGTGTTCGAGAAGGTCGGCGTCAATTTCAGTCACGTATGGGGCGAGCTCGAGCCGAAATTTCGCGGCCAGATTCCGGGCGCAGAAGCCTCAGACGGCCATTTCACCGCGTGCGGCATTTCGCTCGTCGCGCACATGATGAATCCCTACGTGCCCGCGGTGCACATGAACCTGCGATTCCTGTGCACCAGCAAAGGATGGTTCGGTGGCGGTTCGGATCTGACGCCGACGTTCCCGTACGACGAAGACACGCAGACCTTTCACGACGCGCTGCGCGCCGCCTGCGATTCGTACCGGCCGGATGCGTATGCCGAGTACAAGGCCTGGTGCGACAAGTACTTCTTCCTGCCTCACCGCAAAGAGCCGCGCGGCGTCGGCGGAATTTTCTTCGACGAGCTGGCGAGTGGCGATATGCCGCGCGATTTTGCTTTCGTGCGCGCGGTCGGCGAGGCCTTTCTCACCGCGTATCCGACCATCGTCGCGCGCCGCTACGAAACGCCTTTCGACGATGCGGCTCGCGAAAAGCTCTTCTACAAACGCGGCCGCTACGTCGAGTTCAACCTCGTCTATGACCGTGGCACGCGCTTCGGTTTCGGCACCGATGCAGACCCCGAGGCCTATCTGATGAGCCTGCCGCCGATCGTGAAGTGGTAGCCGCTACCACTTCGCCTTCAGCGTAACCCGGAAAGTCCGCGGCTCCACTGGATGAAAGTGGTAGTCCGAGGTCGCCGAAGTTTCTCCAGGCAACTGGCTCTCATAGAAATACGTGATGTCGTTGTCGCGCGAGTTCAGCAGATTGAGCCCGGTGACCGATGCCGAAATCCCATTGCTGAAGCGATAGCCGACGTCCGCGTTCACGATCTGCGTGGAGCCCGCTCGCGCGCTGTTGTCTTCGATGAGCGGTGCGGGGCCGATGTAGCGCAGTCGCGCGCCACCGAACCAGCCACTCGGATGATCCGCAGTCAGGCCGAGCGAAACGACACGACCCACTGCATTGGGAATGCGATCGCCGGACTCATCGAATTCGGTGAAGCGCGCGTGTGACCACGCGTAGTCCGCATCGATCGTGAGCCAGTCGAGCGGCGTGACGAACGCGGCAACTTCGACGCCCCGGCGCCGGCTCGCGCGATTCGACTCGGTGATTCCGCCGTCGCCGACGAACACCAGCTCCGAATCCAGCTCCAGCGTCCACAGTGACGCGGAAAGCTGCGTGCGAGGCAGAATGGCCGTACGCGCGCCGACCTCCGCGCCTCGCGCCGTGACGAGCGGACTCACCCGATCCGCTGGCGTGACGCCGTCGTTCGGATCGACGGTGATCGTCGTCCCGCGCGCATCGTTCGAATGAAAGCCGCGGCCGGCGTCGAAGAACAATTCGGTCTTCGCCCACGGACCCATGACGATGGCGAGCTTCGGACTCACGATGCTGTCGCTGGCGCGGCCGGAGTTCGCGTCGATGTTGCTGTCGACATCGAAATCGAAATAGTCATAGCGCACGCCGCCGGTGGCGCGCAGCCAGTCTGTCGCGCGAATCTCCTGCTCGACGAACAGGCTGGAGCTGGTTTGGGCTACGCTGTCCTGTCGAATGGTGCCGAGTCGCTCACGCTCGCGGGTGTGATAGAGCCCGACCGTGCCGATGTCATCCCGACGCACTTCAGCGCCGAATCGCAGTCGCGCATCACGCGATGCGATCTGAAACTCGCGCGACGCGCCGGCCCGCCCGCCGTAGATGCGCCGGTCGTCGAACTGTTCGAACTGATCGCCGTTTTCGGCGTCATCGAGCGCATACGTGAAGTTGGAGAACAGATCGAGCTGGTAGTCGACCGCGTACGCGTTCGCCTCGAACATCCAGGGCTCAGTCACGTGACGCCATTCTGCACCGAGCGAGTAGCGATGCGATTTGCCGCCGTCGGTCGGGTCGATGAAGCCGAAGCGATCGAGCTCGCCTGATAACACGGCGCGCTCCGGAATCTGGTCCGACGAGCGCCACTCGCCGTTGTAAGCCGCTGCGGTCAGGGAGAATCCATCCGCGCGATCGCCGCGCGAGAATTTCACGACGGCGTTGGTCTTGCGAAGGTCTTCGTCGAGTTGCCACGGGCCGTCATTCCCCGTGTATTCGCCCGCGATGAGCAGTGTGCCATCGGCGATTTTCGGAGACACCGCTGCGACCGTGCGCAGGTAAGCATTCTCGCCGCGCTCCGCCACGAGCAGCCCGCCGCCCAGGTCACGGCGATAACGAAGGTCTGCTGCGCCTGCGGCGGAGAAGTTGCCTTCATCGGCGTAGTAAGTCCCTTTCCGATATTCGATCGACTCCATCAACTCGGGGATGACGAAATTGATGTCGGTGTAACCCTGTCCATGCGCGTGCGTCGGCATGTTCACGGGCACACCATCGACGCGTGTCGCGAAATCGGTGCCGTGATCGAGATTGAAGCCGCGCAGGAAATACTGATTGGCCTTGCCGTCGCCGCTGTGCTGCGTGACAACGAGCCCCGGCACTGTTTCGAGGAGCTCAGCCGTGCGTAGAACAGGCCGCATCTCGAGCTGAAGCGGTGTCACCGTGCCCTGGCTCGCGGAAAGCACGTTGCCTACGAGGCCACCGGTGCGTTTCGCTGTCACGACCACTTCGTCTATGCCGACCCCCGGCAATCCGCCCGCCGTCACGGTGGCGCTGGCGATGAGCAGGGCACAGCCCGCAAAGGGCCTGAGTCCAGGAGTAGTCATTTCTCGTCTCGTTATCGGTTTCGACCGTTACGCAGCAGCGTCATGAGCGGATGCAGTGTCGTACTTTTTTGAGAGGCACCTGTCGCCAACTGCATCCAGTGCGAGCAGGCGCACGTAGTCCCCACTCGCATACGCCAGCCACGGCTGATCTTAGACACACACGGGGACACTTCCATGACAACTGCATTGCACCGCGCCGGCGCGCTTTCTATCGCCGCCGCACTCGTGCCGCTGACTACCTTTGCGTCGAGCCATCGCGAAGCGCCAAACATCACCCGCCTGCCAACGGTGGACTCGACCGACTTCTACCTGTTCAACAGCTACGAATCGGGCCGTTCCGGCTACGTCACGCTGCTGGCGGACTACATTCCGTTGCAGCAGCCTTACGGTGGCCCGAATTACTTCGCGCTCGATCCTGCCGCGCTCTATGAGATCCACATCGACAATGACGGCGACGCGAAGGAAGACCTGACGTTTCAGTTTCGTTTCAGCAATCGACTGCCCAACAGCAATGCGGGCCAGAAGCTGAATATCGGCGGCAGCCAGGTGGCCGTTCCCCTCAAGAACATCGGGCCGGTCAGCGCGCAGGATTCCTCGACGCTGAATTTCAATGAGAGCTACACGCTGTCCGTGGTGCGCGGCGATCGCCGTAAAGGCCAGACGTCGCAGGTGACGCGTGTCAGCGATGGCAGCACGGTGTTCGGCAAGCCCTATGATTTCGTGGGCACGAAAACCTTCGGCAGCGTGCAGGGCTATCAGGATTACGCGAGCCGCTTCGTTTACGACGTGAACGTGCCGGGTTGCGACAAGCCGGGCCGGGTGTTCGTGGGCCAGCGCAAGGAACCGTTTGCCGTCAACCTCGGCAAGGTGTTCGACCTCGTGAACCTGGTGCCCGTGGATGGCGCAGCGTTCCCGGGCGGCATCACGCAGGATCCGGCGAACAATCAGATTGCGGACGCGAACATCACGACGCTCGCGCTCGAAGTCGCTGCGAGCTGCCTCAAGGGCTCGGGCAACGGAGTCATCGGTGGCTGGACCAGCGCGAGCCTGCGTCAGGCGCGCATCCTGAATCCGCGTCCGACATTCGGAAAGCCTGAAGTGAATGGCGGCGCATGGACTCAGGTGTCGCGTCTTTCCACGCCTTTGGTGAACGAAGTGGTCATCGGCCTGCCGGACAAGGATCGCTTCAACGCGAGCCAGCCGAAGGATGACGGCCAGTTCGCCACTTATGTGACGAATCCCACGTTACCGGCATTGCTCGACGCACTGTTCCGCGATCCGGTGAATGCGACGCTCAAGACCAGCTTCACCAACATCGCTCCATCGAATCTGCCGCGCAACGATCTGGTCACCGCGTTTCTCACGGGTTTTCCTAACGTGAATCAGCTCGCGAAGGTCACGCCTTCCGAAATGATGCGGCTGAATACGGCGATTGCGCCGACGTCCGCGGCTCAGCAGAGCACGTTCGGTGTGGCCGGCGGCGATCTCGCTGGATTTCCGAACGGTCGCCGTCCGGGCGATGACGTGACGGATATCGCGTTGCGCGTCGTGATGGGGCGGCTGTGCTACCCGATCCCGGTGAATGGCGTACAGACGGATCTCGGCCTCTGCACGCCGGCGAACGCGCCGGTTGGCAACGCGCCGTTCACGGATGGTGCCCCGGTGACTGCGGCGGACTTCGACGTCACGTTCCCGTATCTGCGCACGCCGCTGCCTGGCGCGACGAATTGAGGAGACGTGTCATGAAACTCAAATCGGATCGAATCCTCTCTGGCGGGACCCGGCCTGAGTGGACGAGGCCCGCGGCGTGCCTGGCCGCGGTTTCAATCCTCCTCAGCGCGTGCGGCGGTGGTTCGGGCTCCGGCCCGGCACAGTCGACAAATCTTGCGCCGACGCTGACTGTGATTGCTGCCCAGAGCATTCCGCAGGACACGCCGACCTCGGCGTTGACGTTCACGGTAGGCGATGACAGTGGCGCCGACAAAGTGACGGTGACGGCGGTCACGTCGGATGCGTCGATCGTCTCGACCGACGGGATCGTGATCAGCGGCACGGGTGCGAGCCGCACAGTGACGGTTACGCCGCTGGAAGACGCGACGGGTCCGGTGAACATCACGCTGTCGGCGAAAGATGCGCAGGGTCTCGTGTTCAACCGGATCTTCCTGGTGAACGTCAATGCGGTTCCGCGTTCCGTGACTGCCTTTACCAACACCGCGTTTGCGCAGATGGAGAGCGACACGCCGGCGACAGTGAGCGGATTCACTTTCGTGCAGGACGCTGACGACGAAGCGACGTTCGCTCCGTTGTTGCAGTGAGAGCCCAGCGATGAGGAAGGCGGCACTGTTTGCGGGACTCGCGCTAGCGACGTTCGGAGTGGATGCTGGTGCAGCCGGGCGGTTTCGCCCGGCTGCACCGGACTACGTCGTGATGCGCGTTCCGGCGCGAAGTGCCGCTGATCCTATCGTGATGCTGGAGCAGCAGCGGGCGGCAGCACCTGGCGATGAACGAACCGATGCACGGCTCGCAGAGTTGTATCTCGAACGGGCCCGGGCCGAGCGGCAACCGCGGTACTTCGCGAGGGCCGAGGCGATTCTGCAGCCGTGGCTGACTCCTGGGTTGACACGCGGGCTGACGCGCGCAGATGTGAGCGCCACCGTGCTGCGCGTCCAGGCGGACATTCTGCAGAACCGGCACGAGTTCGGTGCCGCGCTGATGTTGCTGGACCGGGCCGTTGCCCGCGATCCGCGTGATACGGGCGCACGGCTGATGCGTGCGTCGGTGAAATTGGTTCAAGGCGAGGCGAGGCAAGCGCGCCCCGATTGTGCTGCCGTTCTGGCAGCGGGCGAATCAGCGGTCGGGACCATCTGTCTGGCACAGGTGCTCGGTGCCACGGGCAGCCTCGCGCGGGCTGAGTCGGTGCTCTCTGCGTTGTCAGCGCGCGAGTTGGCCGGTCCGCAAGCGCCGAACACTTCGGCGGCAACAGGCACTTCGCCCGCATCGACTTCGCCGCAGTTTGTCCGTGCCTGGATGCTGTGGTTATTGGCGGACTTCGCGGATCGCGCGGGGCATCCTGCGGATGCTGAATCCCGGCTGCGCGCGGCGTTCGCGGCCGCGCCGGAGAACGAGGGTATCCGCTCTGCCTTGTGCGATTTGCTCGACGCTCGCGGTGCCCATGGTGAATCGGCCGCACTGGCCGACGTCGCCATGCCCTCTGTCGGGCTCCTGGCCCGGCGTGCGCGTGCGCAGGCCTCTCTGAAAGACCCTGCATTTGCCGACACTCGAGCGCAGATCGATGAACTGCTGACGCTTTCGCGTCGCCGCGGCGAATTACCCCACCTGCGCGAGGAAGCGCTCATCGCCCTCGAGATCGATCGAGACCCGCAGCGCGCCCTCGCGCTCGCCCGGTCGAACTTCCAGTCCCAGCGCGAAACCATCGACGTGCGCCTGCTGCTGCGGGCCGCGCGCGCGTGCAACGACAGTGCGGCGCTGGTCGAGCTGACTCGTTGGCTGCAGAAAACCGGTTACGAGGATCGCGCTCTGGACGGATCGCTCACGTGAACGTGCTCCGCTCGGCTCTGCTCATTCTGCTCGCCTTTCTGGTAGCCCCGCGCGTCGACGCGCACGCCACGAGCAGCAGTTACTTCATCGCTGATGCCACTCACGGCACCGAGGTACGCATCACCTGGGATGTGCCCGTGGCCGATCTCCACTGGGCCCTGGGCCTCGATTCTTCCGGCGATGGCACGATCACCTGGTCCGAGATCGACGCGCGGCGGGACGTCATCGCGACCTTCGTCGCGTCCCATCTTTCGCTGGCCCGCGGCGGTAGCGCATGCGAAGTCGTTTTCGACGACCTGCAGCTCGCCACCCATGCGGAGCTGCCGCACCTGTCACTGGCCTTCGCAGGCCACTGTCAAAAACCGGGCGCACTCACGCTGTCGGCGAACCTGTTCTTCGACACAGACCCTACGCAGCGCACGCTCGTCGATCTGACGACGACCGGCGGGCAGTTCACGTCGGTGCTGTCGCCCTCCGCTCCGCAATGGTCCGAGCCGCCGGCGCCGTCGGTTTTCGCAACTTTCGCGACGTTCGTGGGCCAGGGCCTCTGGCACGTCTGGATCGGCTACGACCATCTGGCTTTTCTGGTCCTGCTGCTGCTGCCGAGCGTTCTGCGCAGCACGGGAAAAGATTGGCAGGCCACTCACGGCATGCGGGAAACGGCGGGTGACCTGCTGCGAATCATCACCGCGTTCACGGTCGCCCATTCCATAACGTTGGCGTTGGCGACGACAGGCGTGGTGCACGTGCCCGTGCGCCCCATCGAAATCGCCATCGCCGCGTCCATCGTGATCGCTGGATTGCTGAATCTATTCCCGCGCGCGGCCAGCGCACGTCTGGCGCTCGCGTTCTTCTTCGGTCTGATTCATGGGTTTGGCTTCGCCAATGCGCTGGCGGAGCTTGGCGCCGGCGGGATGCGTCTCGTGCCCACGCTCGCAGGATTCAACGTGGGAGTGGAGCTCGCACAGCTGTCACTCGTGGCGCTCGTGTTGCCCCTGCTGTTTCGCGCGCGCCACTCAGTGTTCTATGCGTGGCGCTTCATGCCCGCGACCTCACTGGTCGCGGCAATGGCCGGCGCGGCGTGGCTGGTCGCCCGCACAGGCTGAGAAAAATCTACCGCTTCGGACGCCCGAACAGCGTCTGACCGGCAAGACCTTCACTCGCGGTCAATTGACTGCGATAGGCCTCGAGCCAGCTACCGGAGCGCCGAAAAAACGGGCTGCTGCCCGCCACTTTCTTCGCCGCCGTCCAATGCGCCCGCAGTGCGCCACCGATGCCCTGAACACTCTCGCTACCCGGGGACCAAAGCCCCACTTCCGCCCTCGTCGTCACAGTCCGCTCCTTCCCTTCACGCCACTTACATTCAGCATCTGTCATGAGTGGAGCGCACGAAACATGCCTTGGTTCCGCACAAAAGCGTCGCACACCGGCGACTCGCTCCGACTCCGCGTCAGGGCGACAGTCTGGGCTGCCAACGTGACAACTGGTCGGTGCTGCCCGGAATGTCGCAAACTACGGCCGAATGCGCTTCCTCAAGACCCACTTCGGCGAAGGACGTGCCGCTTCCGCAGACCCCCGGTCAACGCAGGCCGCGCCTCTGGCTCCCGGATCCACGAAGGATCCGCGCCTGGAGGTGGCACTGTGGGGTGCGGACATGGGGCTGTGGGAAACCGATTTCCGCACCGATCTCACCCAGTGGGCCGATGACTGGTGCGAGCGGTTCGATCTCGACCCCTGTGAAGGCCACGACCACGCCGGTCGCTGGGATGAATATGTTCATCCCGAAGATCGCGCCCTCGTGACCGCGCGACTCGGCGCGCATCTGATCGGCGTCGACGAGTTCTACCAGGTCGAATATCGCATCCGCGATCGCAAGGGTCGCTATCAATGGCTCGTCGAGCACGGCCGGGTCACGGAGCGCGCACCGGATGGCTCACCGATGAAAATGGTGGGCGTGTGCCGTGAAATCGGGGCACGCAAGCAAGCCGAAGAAGCGCTGCGTCTCAGCGAGTTCCGTTATCGCAGCGTCGCCTCGATGACGCCGGGCTACATCTTCGAATATCGCTTCACGCCCGACGGCGGCACGAAGCAACTGTGGGTCAGCGAAGGCGCGCAGGTGGTCTACGGCGTTCCGCACGAGGAGATCGTGAGGCGCGGTACGCGGGATGGCTTCATCGACCCGGAATGGCTGCCGATCATCAACGAGCGTCGGGCAGCGCTTGCGCGCGGGGAGCCGCGCAGCGGCGAGCTGAAAATTCATTCGGCCGATGGCCAGGTGAAGTGGCTGCACGCGAGTGCGGTGCCGGTGCGGGATCCGCGCACGGGCGCGGTGATCGGCGCGCTCGGTTCTGCCTATGACATCACGGAGAGCAAGCTCGCGGAGATCGCGCTGCACGAGTCCCGCAGCACGCTGCTTACCGTGGCCGAAAGCTCAGCGGACGTGCTGGCGCTGTTCGATCGACAGCGCAAATGCGTGTTTCTGAATCGATCCATCGCGGGCCTCACGCCCGATCCGTGGCTCGGCGCACCGGTGGAAGACTTCGCGCCGCCGGAAGATCGCGCGCGCGTGCACGACATTTTCGAACGGGTGATTCACACGGGCGCCTCCGAAGACTTCGAACAGGTGTTCACGGATTCGGCCCACAAGCTTCGCTGCCTGGAAATGCGCGTGCGCGCCGTGCAATCCGGCGATCGAATGCTGGGTGCCGTCGTCAACATCACCGAGGTCACGGAGCAGCGCGCCCAGCGGGATACGCTCCAAACGCAGGCGCGCATTCTCGAGACGATGCGCGAAGGCGTGGTGCTCGTCGACGCGGGCAGCATGATCGTGCGCCTCACCAATTCCACCTTCGAGCGGCTGTTCGGCTATCGCAGCGGCGAGCTGATCGGGCATTCCGTCGAGCCGCTCATCGCCGTCCCGGCTCATCAGCGCAAGAAATTCGGCAAGTTGTTACGCGAGCAGCACCCGGCCGGCGGCCCGCCGCCCGTGGAGTTCGAATGCCTGCGCAAGGACGGCTCGAGCTTCATCGGCTCATGCGTCATCACGCCGCTCAACATGAGCGGCATGGATCACTGGCTCGCCGTCATCAACGACGTCACCGAAAAAAAGCGCCTGGAGCGCGGCATCATCGACATCGCCAATCGCGAGCAGCAGCGCATCGGCAGCGATCTGCACGACGGCCTGGGGCAGGAGCTCACGGGCATCGCGCTGATGTTGCGTGGCCTGGCCGCGCAGCTCAACAAGGAGAACTCGGACGCACGGCTCGACGTCGAAGACATCATTGGACTCGTGAACAACGCCATCGAAAACACACGCACGCTCGCGCGCGGATTGTCTCCGGTGAGCGGAGAGCGGGGCGGCTTGATGGCGGCACTGCGCGCGCTCGCAGCTCGCGCGAGCGAACGTTACGGCGTGCGTGTGGCATTCAGCGATGTGACGTCGCGTCCGCTCGGATTGAACGACGCTTACGCCACGCACCTGTATCGAATCGCACAAGAGGCGCTCACCAACGTCATGCGACACAGCTTCGCTTCGGAAGTCACCATTTGTCTCGAGACGATCGGTGACGAGTTGCAGCTGCGTATCGACGATAACGGTCGCGGCTTTTCGCCCGAGGCGCAGGAAGGCGAAGGCATGTCGGGCCTCGGCCTCAAGATGATGCGCTATCGCGCGCAGATGCTGGGCGGCGATCTGGTGCTCGAGGGTGCGGCCGGAGGCGGTGTTTCCGTACGGTGCACGTGTCCGCTGGAGCCGTGAGCGTTTAGTCATGAGCCCCAGTCGTCATCAGTCGAGCGCGCCGGCGGCCGGCAAGCGCAAGGTGCTCATCGTCGACGATCATCCGATCGTGCGGCAGGGCCTGCGGTTGATGATCGATGAAGAGCCGGACCTGCGCGTCATCGGCGAAGCGCAGAGCGAGCGCGAAGCGCGAATTGCCATCCGCGAGCTCGAGCCGGATGTGGTCATCGTCGACATCTCGCTCGCCCAGGGCGACGGCCTGGAGCTGGTGCGCGACGTCCACGCGCACCATCCGGGTCTGCCGATGCTCGTGTTGTCGATGCACGACGAGCTCATTTACGCCGAGCGTCTGCTCGCAGCGGGCGCGAGCGGCTACATCATGAAGCACGCCGCGTCTGATCAGCTGCTCGTCGCGCTGCGCCGGGTGTTGGCAGGCGGCCGCTATGTGAGCGAATCGCTGGCCGAGAGCCTGGATCGGCCGCGGGGCAGTGGTTTTGCGACCCGCACCGAGCGTTCCGATCCCATCGGTCGGTTGAGCAACCGTGAGCTGCAGGTGCTCAGTCTCATCGGCCGCGGCCAGTCTTCGCGGGAAGCGGCCGACCGGCTGGGGCTGTCGATCAAGACGGTGGAAACCCATCGCCAGAGCCTGAAGCGCAAGCTCAATCTGGCCACCAATGCACAGCTGCTCCAGTACGCCATCAACTGGTATGCCACCCGAAGCAAACCGCCGTCGCTGTAAACGCTATCCGGGCCGCGCGCTTCTAACGAACGCATGATGATGGCCACGGCAAGCTCGACGGGTGAGGAGATCGGCTGGGAGGCGGCGCTGATTCAGCGTGCCCGGCGCGGCGATTCCCATGCGTTCGAGCGCCTGTATCGGGAATATTCCGGGCGCGTGTATGGATTATGTCTGCGCATGACCCGAGACCCTTCAGCGGCCGAGGACTGTACGCAGGAAGCGTTCATCAACGCCTGGCGCGCGCTCGATCGATTCGAGACGCGCAGTGCCTTCGGCACCTGGATGCACCGGATCGCGGTGAACGTGGTGCTGGGCAAGCGACGGCGGGTGTCGTTCGGTGCGGAGATGCCGCTCGACTCGGAAGTGCTGGAGGCGAGCGAGTGGTCGTTCGACACGCCGGTGGAAGAGGGCGAAATCGAGGCGGCCATCGCGAAACTGCCGGAAGGGGCGCGCGACGTGCTGGTGCTCTCCGGGATTTATGGGTACTCGCATATCGAGACGGCCCAGATGCTGGGTCTTGCTGAAGGGACGTGCAAGGCGCAGCTTCACCGGGCTCGCAAGCTGCTCGCCGAGCGGCTGAACGTGGAGATGCGTTAGAGGAAATGGTTTAGATATGGCAACGACACACGGCACGGACGACACGAAGCGGCCTTCCGCGGATCGACTCCTCCGCTCGCTGGGCGAGTTGTCACAGGACGTGGCGCCGCCCCGCGATCTCTGGCCTTCGATCGCCGCGCAGATCGCGAATGAAAAGGCGCTGGGGCGCGGGGGCGTGCGGCTGACGGGGCCGTCGCGTTTCAAACCGACGGGGCTGCAGTGGGCAGCGCTCGCTGCGGTGGTATTTGCGCTCGCCGTTGGCATGTGGGTCGGGCGCAGTGTGCTGCCCGGAAAGGGCGTGCAGTCCGCGAACGGTGTCGTCGCGAGCTCGGGGAGCCCGGCGAATGCCGCGGGTGCCAACGGCGTATCCGGGGCGAACCACGGCGCGAGCGCGGGTCAACCCGGCGCGGGCCAGGTGGTTCCGGCCGCGGTCTATGTCAGCGATCCTCGCTATCTCAAGGAGCGCAAGGAAATGATCGCCGCGCTGGAAGCGCAGCTCACCACCCTGCCGCCGGAGACCCAGCAGAAGGTCGCCGCCAGCCTGAAGACGATTCGTGAATCCATGAAAGACATCGAAGCGGCCATGGGCCGCGATCCGGCCAATGCGTTGCTGCAGGAGTTGCTGGTGAATACCTACCAGGACGAAATGCGCGTGCTCACGGCCGTGAACGAGGCCAGCGGCGCTGGCCGGGGGATCTGATCATGCGTAGAGGCTTTTCCATCATCCTGCTCGCAGCACTCGCCGCGTCGTCGGCTTGCAGCGCGGCGGAGCGCGAGTTCGAACGCACGGTGCCCGCGGAAGCGCGCGGGGCGGTTCGCGTGTCGAATGTTTCCGGCAAGGTCACCGTTACAGGATGGGATCGTGCCGAAGTCCAGGTGAAAGCCGTGCTCTCCGGCGACGTCGAGCGGGTCGATGTGCTCACCGACAAGGGACGCACCACCATCAAGGTCGTGCTGCCGCGGTCTTCATTCCGGGACAGCAGTGCTGATCTCGATATCCGGGTTCCCCAGCAGAGCGAGCTCGATGTGTCCGCCGTAAGCGCGGATGTCGAGACGAGCCGGCTTTCCGGTCCGCAACGGCTCACCACGGTGAGCGGCGACGTGCGTGCGGAGTTCGTGAAGGATTTCGAAGGCAAGACGGTCAGCGGCGATATGCGCCTCAAAGGCACCTCGCAGGTCGGTGACGTGCGCGTGTCGAGCGTGAGCGGCGATATCTTTCTCGAGCGTGCGGCCGGCGCGCTCGATGCGACTTCGGTGAGCGGCGACCTGATGCTCGACGTGGCCTCGGCCAGCTCGATTCGCACGCGCACCACGTCCGGCGATCTTTCGCTGCGCGGCTCGATTCTGGCGGACGGCAGCGTCGAAGCCGAGACGATCAGCGGCGACGTCACGGTTCGTGTGAAGCCCAAGGCGGGCTTCGAGTACGAGGCGTACAGCTTCACCGGCGACATCGGTAATTGCTTCGGCAAACATGCGGAGAGCACCAGCGCGCATGGCCCGGGCTCGCGACTCATGGGCAGCACCGGCGAAGGTCAGGGGCGCGTGCGCGTCAAATCCATGAGCGGTGACGTCGCGATCTGCGATCGCTGATCGGGCGTCGTCTGTCGCGTTGAGTCGGCGATGCCCGGACGCACGACGACTGTGCGGTTGCTATGCGAACCGCTCCAATTGAGATCAGAAAACAGCAGCGCAGCGGAGCGTGTTTCGCTGCCTGAAATCGTAACTCGCTGAAACACGGGCACATTCGACGCACAGGTCAGGTGTGGCACGGCCGTTGCAAACTCATCCCATACGGACGTCGCCTCTACGTCCGGAAGGGTGGACCCCCGTGAAGGGTCAACCAGGCAACGCCGCCGGTCGCGTCCCGTGACCCCCTCGCGAGAATTGCGACCGGCGGCGTCTTTTTTGCCTGGAGCTGCGCGGGCTTGATCTGAGCCCTGCCTGCAGCGGCGGCCGATTCGGTTCGTCGCGCGCATACGGCGCTTCATCTCGACCTCAGCGTGACCTCGGTATGACGATAACGGTAACCGCGCCTGCGGCTCGTCGTGCGTCGGTATACCCTTCTCGGTCCTTGGAATTCCCTTGAGGCTGCTCATGAAGAACGGGTTGCTCGCGCGCGCGACGGCGCTGCTGCTGGCGCTTGCGTCGATGGCCGCTACGGCCGAGACGCTGTCTGACATCAACATTCCGTACGAGAAATTCGTGCTGTCCAACGGACTCACGGTGATCGTGCACGAAGATCACAAGGCGCCGATCGTTGCCGTGAACGTGTGGTACCACGTCGGCAGCAAGGATGAGCACGCCGGCCGCACCGGCTTCGCACATCTGTTCGAGCACCTCATGTTCAACGGCTCGGAGAACTTCAACGACGAGTTCTTCCGCCCGCTCGAGCCCGCCGGCGCCACCAAGATGAATGGCACCACGTGGTTCGATCGCACGAACTACTACCAGAACGTGCCGGTGAGCGCGCTCGATCTCACGTTGTGGCTCGAGTCCGATCGCATGGGCCACCTGGTCGGCGCCATCGACCAGAAGAAGCTCGATGAGCAGCGCGGCGTCGTGCAGAACGAGAAGCGCCAGGGCGAGAACCAGCCGTACGGCAAGGTCGACGAGATCATCACCACGAGCACGTATCCCGCCGGGCATCCGTATTCGTGGGACACGATCGGTTCGATGGAGGACCTCAACGCCGCGTCGCTCGACGACGTGAAGGAGTGGTTCCACACGTACTACGGCGCGGCCAACGCGACGGTCGTGCTCGCGGGCGACATCACCGTCGCCGAGGCGCGCAAGAAGGTGGAGCTGTATTTCGGCGATATCCCATCAGGGCCGACGATCAAGCGCCAGGAAGCCTGGGTCGCCAAGATGAGCGGCGAGCGCCGCGCGATGATGCAGGACCGGGTGCCGCAGGCGCGCGTCTACAAGACCTGGAACATTCCGGGCTCGACGACGCGGGATTTCACGTTGCTCGACGTGGCGTCGGACATTCTCGGCAGCGGCAAGAACAGCCGCTTCTACAAGCGACTCGTCTACAAGGACCAGATCGCCACGTCGGTGAGCGTGGGCGTCGGGCCGTTCGAAATCGGCTCGCAGTTCCAGATCACCGCGACGGTGAAACCGGGCGGCGACATGGCGGCGGTCGAGAAGGCGCTCGATGAAGAGCTCGCCGAATTCCTGCGCACCGGCCCGACGGCCGCGGAGCTGGAACGCATCAAGGTCGCCGGTTACGCGAGCTTCGTGCGCGGCCTCGAGCGCATCGATGGCTCGGGCGGCAAGTCGTACATCCTCGCGGAGAGCCAGGTGTTCGGCGGCTCGCCGGATTTCTATCGCACACGGCTGAAGTGGGCGCAGGACGCGACGTCGAAGGACATTCAGGCTGCTGCCCAAAAGTGGCTGTCGGACGGCGTGTTCGTGCTCGATGTGATTCCGACACCGGAATACAAAGTGGCATCGACCGGCGCGGACCGCAGCAAGCCGCCTGCGATCGGCACGCCGCCGGACCTGAAGCTGCCGCCGCTGCAGCGGACGACGCTGTCGAACGGTCTGAAGGTCGTGCTCGCCGAGCGCCACAACGCGCCGGTCATCGACTTCACGCTCATCCTGGATGCCGGTTACGCGGCAGACAGCCTGGCGACGCCAGGCACCGCGAAGCTCGCCATCAATATGCTCGACGAGGGCACGAAGAAGCGGAATTCGCTGCAGATCGCGGAGCGGGCGGAGTTGCTCGGCGCGCGGTTGGGAGCGGGCTCTTCGCTCGATACGTCGTTCATCAGCGTCAACGCAATCACCAGCAAGCTCGCCGATTCGCTGGAGCTGTTCAGCGATGTGCTGATCAATCCCACGTTCCCCGAGGCAGATTTCGACCGCCTGAAGGCGCAGTCGCTCGCCGCAATCCAGCAGGAAAAGACGCAGCCGCAGGGCATTGCCATGCGCCTGTTCCCGGCGTTGGTGTACGGGCAGGGGCATGCGTACGCGAATCCGTTCTCGGGCAATGGTTCGGAGAAGACGGTTGCCGCGCTGACCCGCGCTGACCTGCAGGCGTTCCATGATCGCTGGCTGCGGCCCGACAACGGCACGCTGCTGGTCGTCGGTGACACGACGCTCGACGCGGTGAAACCGCTGCTCGAGAAATATCTCGCGTCATGGAAGGCGCCGGCGGAAGCATTACCGAAGAAGAATCTTGCGAAGGTGACTGCCCCGCCGGCACCGCGCGTATTCCTGGTGAATCGCACGGGCGCCGAGCAGACGCTGATTCTCGGTGGCTACGCGGGCCCGCCGCGCTCCGATCCGGACTACGTCGCGATCGAAACGCTGAACACGATTCTCGGCGGCGGCTTCGTCTCGCGGCTCAACATGAACCTGCGTGAGGACAAGCACTGGGCCTATGGCGCAGGCTCGGGACTGTCCGCGGCCGAAGGCCAGGGTCCGTTCTTCGTGCGTGCGCCGGTGCAGACGGACAAGACGGCCGAATCCATCCAGGAGATCGTGAAGGAGCTGAAGGGCATTCTCGGCGCGACCCCACCCACGGCGACCGAGATCAAGTTCGCGCAGGACAGCCTGACGCTGCAGCTGCCCGGCAGCAACGAGACCTCAGGCGAAGTCGCGGGGTCGTACGCAGACATCGTTACTTACGGCTTGAAAGACAGCTACTGGAACGACTTCGTCGGCGAAGTGCAGGCGATGACACCCGCCCGGCTGACGAGCGCCGCGCAGAAACTGGTGCGCCCGGACGCGCTCACGTGGGTGATCGTCGGCGACCTGTCGAAGATCGAGGCCGGCGTGCGCAAGCTCAACCTGGGTGACGTGAAGGTGCTGGACGCGGATGGGAACGTGGTGCGCTGAGCGCGCGGCGGCGCATGTAGAGCGGGAGGAAATCCTGCTCTATATTCGATCGGATATTTTTGATTTTATCTTCGGTCGGATATATATTTGTATATATTCGATCGAAGATAGGCTTGCCTCCCATGCTATGGGCACAAACAGCAGCTCAAGTCGGCGACATCATCGCCACCGCACGTCGTCATCGTAGTCTTACGCAGGTGGAATTGGCGCGGGCGCTCGGCGTCACGCAATCGTGGCTTTCCCAGATCGAGAAGGGAAAGGAAAACGCTCAACTTGGCAAGGTCCTGCGGGTGCTGAGTTATCTGGGAGTTCGATTGCGCGTGGGCGAGTCACCTTGGGACGATGGCGCGCTGCCTTCGCAAACCGACCCGAACATACAGCAGGTTCTGACGAAGCTCTCTGCGACACCAACAGTCGGCCGGCATAAGAGCCGCAAGTGAATCTAGCCGTCTGTCTGGATGGAGTGGTGGCGGGGATGCTCGTCGCTTCAGGCGGTCAGGCGGTCTTCACCTACGATTCTGCCTGGCTCAACATTCGCGGTACCTATCCACTGTCCGCTTCCATTCCGCTGCAAACAACGCCGGTCGCCGGAACGGCGGTGACGAATTTTCTTTGGGGCTTGTTGCCAGACAACGATCGCACGCTATCGGCCTGGGCACAGGAGTTTCAGGTTTCGGCGCGAAATCCAGCAGCGTTGTTGTCTCACGTGGGAGAGGACTGTGCAGGCGCTGTACAGTTCGTCACTGAAGAACGTCTCTCTGCGGTAATCAGCAATTCCAGACGAACAGAGCAGGTCGAATGGCTCACGACACGTGAGTTCGAGGAGCGGATCACCCGACTCGCCCGCGATGGTGCCGCAGGTCGCGCCAGCACTCACGAGGGCCAGTTCTCGCTCGCAGGAGCGCAATCGAAAACCGCCTTCTACTTCGATCCCGATAGCTCGCGATGGGGTGTACCTCGTGGCCGCACCCCCACCACACACATTCTCAAACCCGCTGTGAACGACTTCGATGGATTCGCAGCGAATGAGCATTTCTGCCTGACACTGACGCGCAAGGTCGGTCTGGCGGCAGCTTCAAGCGAATGGCGCATGATCGGTGACGTGCCGACGCTCATCGTCGAGCGCTATGATCGAGTGCGAACAGGTTCGCGATGGCATCGCATTCACCAGGAGGATTTCTGCCAGGCGCTCGATGTGCATCCCGCGTCGAAATACGAGAATGATGGCGGTCCCGGGTTTCCGGCGCTCATGGCATTGCTCGATACGACGGACCAGCCGGAAGTGGACCGCGAGCGACTCATGCGGGGTGCGTGCCTGATCTATCTCTTGGCTGCGACAGATGCGCACGCAAAAAATTTCTCGCTTCTGCACGGGCGCGGTCGCACGCGGCCCAGCATCCGCCTGGCACCGTTCTACGACATTGCCAGTGCGTGGCCTTACCCACGAACACTGCCGAAACAGAAACTCAAACTTGCCATGCGTGTGGGTACGCACTATCGAATCCGCGACCGCGAAATTCTTCCGCGGCATTTCATGGAACTGGCGCGCACCTGCCGCTTCTCGCCGGAGCGGATGCGGGAAATATTGAAGGAGCTTGCGACGGTGTTGCCGGATGAAGCCGCATCGCTTGCGAAAAAGATGGGATCGGCGGGCGGAACCGGTCCAGTTCTCTCTGCGATTGTCGATGGAATTGCGAGCCAGAGCGCCTTGGCGCTACGTTATCTCGACCCGCCGGCGCGCTAGTCCGCCGTATCGCGCGCCACGCCGCTCAACCAGTCCGGCTCCGGCAACTGCACGAATGCTTCGCGCAGCGCTTCGCTCCAGCGGCCGCGGATGCCGCGGAAATACTCGTTGTCCGAGTCGATGCTGATGTGGCGGGCGACCTTGAAGCGGTCGCGTTTCATGATGACGAGGTCGAGCGGCAGGCCCACCGAGAGGTTCGAGCGGATCGTCGAGTCCATCGAGACGAGCGCACACTTCACCGCCTCATTGAGGCTGCTGGTGCGCCGGAGCACGCGGTCGATGATCGGCTTGCCGTACTTCGATTCGCCGATCTGGAAATAGGTGGTGTCGGTGGTCGCTTCGATGAAGTTGCCGGCCGAGTAGATGCTGAACAGTCGCGGCGGCTCGCCCTTGATCTGTCCGCCGAGGGTCAGGCTGGCGTTGAAGTCGACACCGAAATCCTTCAGCGCGCTCGCGTCACGCCGATGCAGCTCGCGCAACGCGTCCCCGACGCAGCGCGCGGCCTCGAACAGGTTGGGCGCCGTCATGAGATTGGGGCGCGTGCCGTGCGCCGTTGCGGCGGCGGCCGCGCCCACCGAGCAACCGGTGTCGATCTCTTCCTTGAGGATGCTGATGACGGTCTGCGTGATCGCGAGGTTGCCGGAGCTCTGCAGGACCAGCACCCGCTCGCCGGGCTTCGAGAACACGGTGGCTTTGCGGAACGTGCTGATCTGATCGACGCCCGCATTGGTACGGGAATCGGACAGGAACACCAGGCCGGTGTCCAGCAGCATCGCCACACAATAGGTCATTGATCCGAAGCTTTCGAGACGAGGACGTCGACATCCATCATCTCACGGCCGCCACCTCGGCGAACACCTCGAACCGGAGCGGCGTCCAGATAGTCGCGACCGACCGCGAGACGGCAATGCTGAACGCCAGTCGGTTCACGATGCGTGACGTCGATCCCCAGCCACGATTTCGCTTCCGGAATCCACGCATCCACCCAGGCATGACTGGCCGCGGAGCCATCCCCGTTGCCGTTACCCGTATAAAAATAGCCGCTCACGTAGCGCACCGGAATTCCGGCGGCCCGGCAGCACGAAATGAACACGTGGGCCTGGTCCTGGCAGACGCCTTCGCCGCGCGCGAGCACGGCTGCGGCCGAGTCCTCGACGCTGGTGGTGCCTTTCTTGTAACGCACGCGCTCGCAGATGCCTGTCGCAAGCGAATACAACTTCTCGCGCATCGGCCGGTCGCCCTCGAGATATTCCTTCGAGAGCAGCCCGATCGCCTCATCCGCCACTGTCAGCGGCGTCGCGAACAGATAAGCCAGCGGTGAGAGCGGGCCTTCGTGCGGCAACAGCTCGCCTTCGCCACCTACTTCGACATCGCCTGTCACGACGATCTCGATCTCCTTGTGCGGATCTTCGACCGTCAGCAGATGCGTCACGTTGCCATGCGCGTCCACCTGCTCGATGCGTCGCCCCGGCGCCTGCATGCTCCACCCGAGCACGCGTTGCCGGCCTTCTCGCCGCGGCGTGAGGCGCAGGGCCTGCGCGCTGTATTTGACGGGCTCGTCATAGCGGTACGCCGTTCGATGCAGGATGCGCAGTTGCATGGCGGCTCGTCCTTCTACTTGGTGCCCATCGGAACGAGGAAGTCGTCCGCAAGACGCGCTCCCAGGTCGCGCAGGCGGCTCTGAAAGCGGTCGAGGAACACGGTGACGCCGTCGCTGCACAGATCGTCGAAGCGGCCGAACAGGAATTGGGCGTGCAGCTCGCCGGCACGTCGCAGAGTCTCTGCGGATTTATGGTTGGCCACCGCAGTGAGGTTGGCGTAGAGCTCGCTCAGGCAGCGATGTACGGATTGCGGCAAGTCGTCGCGCATCAGCAGCAGCTCGGTGACACGCTTCGGGGTCACCGCTTCGCGCGTCACGCGACGATACGTCTCGAACGCGGACATCGCGCGCAAGAGTAGCGCCCATTCGGAGGCTTCGGTCGCGAGCCGTTCGCCGCGTCCACCCGGATCGCGCCAACGCGCTTCGAGCAGCCGTGAAGTGTTGTCCGCGCGCTCGAGGAACGTGCCGATTCGCGTGAACCACAGCGCTTCGTCGCGCACCATCGTGCCCGCAGCGACGCCGCGCGTGAGGTACGCGCGATACTTCACCCATTCGAGAAAATCGCCGCGCCCCGACTCCGGCATCGTTGCATTGAACGAGCGCGATTCGAGATACGTCGCGTTCAAGGTTTCCCACACATCGGACGTCACTGTGCCACGGACGGCGCGCGCGTTCTCACGCGCGGAACGCAGACACGAGACGATGCTGCCCAGATGCTCGCGATCGAACGCGATGAAGTCGAACGCCGCACGCGGCGTGACCTCGCCGAGCTTTTCCTGAAACGCCTTGTCCATGCCAAGCGAAATGAGCGTGGCCGTCCAGCCTTGCAACACCGCTTCCTGCGGCCGCGGCAGCATCGACAGGCGATGATGCGCATCCAGCATGCGGGCGAGGCATTCGGCCCGCTCGAGATAGCGGGACATCCAGTAAAGATGGTCAGCGGTGCGACTGAGCATGCGTCAGCTCCCCAGCACCCAGGTGTCTTTTGTGCCGCCGCCTTGCGATGAATTCACGACGAGCGAGCCCTCCCGAAGCGCCACGCGAGTGAGTCCGCCGGGAACGACGGTGATCTCCTTGCCGGATAGCACAAAGGGTCGCAGATCAATGTGACGGGGCGCGAGGCCCGCGGCCACAAAGGTGGGCGACGTCGACAGCGCCAGCGTGGGCTGCGCGATGTAGCGTTCCGGGTTGGCGATGATGCGTTTGCGAAAATCGTCGATCTGCGCGCGCGTGGACGCGGGTCCGATCAACATGCCGTAGCCGCCGGCGCCATGGACTTCCTTCACGACGAGCTCCGGCAGGTGCGCGAGCACATGCGCAAGATCGTCCGGCCGGCGCAGCACCCACGTGGGCACGTTCGCGAGCAGTGGCTCTTCACCGAGATAGAACCGGACCATGTCCGGCACATACGGATAGATCGATTTGTCGTCCGCCACGCCCGTGCCGATGGCGTTGGCGATGGTGACGCGTCCGGCTCGATACGCCGTGAGCAAACCCGGCACGCCGAGCGCAGATTCAGGCCGGAACGCGAGCGGATCCACGAAGTCGTCGTCGATGCGCCGATAAATCACGTCGACGCGCTCGGGCCCGCGCGTCGTGCGCATGTAGACGACGTCGTCGCGAACGAAGAGATCCTGCCCCTCGACGAGCTCGATGCCCATCTGCTGCGCGAGGAAGGCATGCTCGAAATAGGCGCTGTTGTAAGCCCCCGGCGTGAGCAGGACCACGGTCGGCTCCGTGACGCCGGAAGGCGCGACGCTCTTCAGGTTCTCCAGCAGCACGTCCGGATAGTGCTCGACAGGCTGGATCGGATGCCGCGCGAACAGCTCCGGGAACAACCGCGCCATCATCTTGCGGTTTTCGAGCATATACGACACGCCCGACGGCACCCTCAGGTTGTCTTCCAGCACGCAGAACTGACCCTTGCCGTCGCGCACCACGTCGATGCCGGCGATGTGGGCATAGATCCCCGAAGGCAGGTCGATGGCCTGCATTTCGGGACGGTATTGCGCGTTGGTCAGGACCTGCTCGGCCGGAATTTTTCCCGCCTTGAGGATTTCCTGTTCGTGGTACACATCGCGGATGAACGCATTCAGCGCCCGCACCCGCTGCTTCAGCCCCGCTTCGAGCGCGCGCCATTCCTCCACGGGAATGATCCGCGGCACGATGTCGAAGGGAATGAGGCGCTCGGTGCCGGCGTTCTCGCCGTACACCGCAAAGGTGATGCCGACCCGATGGAACAGCGCATCGGCTTCGGTACGCTTGTGAGCGAGTCGTTCGTCAGGCTGCTCTTCGAGCCAGTTCCAGTAGCGCCGGCAGTGCGAGCGGGGTGTCCCGTCCGCATCCAGCATCTCGTCGTAGGCTCCGGCGGAAGTTTGTATTTTGAGCATCGGCCAACCAGGCGGAGTGGTGTGCAGAGGTGCCGGGTCAGGGGATTTCGGGCGGACCGGCGTTCCGGTCATCGAATTCCGGCAGACAGGGTCGGGCCGAAACGGCCGGACCCGGCACCTCTGCACACCATTGCCTCTCGGTGGAAACAAATGCGAACGCCATGCCAGCCACGTTCGCGTCTATGACTCAACAGCTTACGCGTGTTCGGCTGCTTCGTGCCTCACGAAAGTGCAGAGCTTGCGCGAACGCGGTGCAAGCCTGTCCATTGCTAGAATGAGCGCCACCCGCTGCGCAGGCTGGCAAGAGTCACGCGTTTTGCCGGCCGGTGAACCGTGTTGGGTTTCGAAAAAAGCGCCGCCGGCGACTTTTTTCCATGGGAGCAGGGTGAGTCGGTGCGTATAGCGAAGTGGGTGGCGGGCATTCTGGGCGGCCTGATCGGGCTGGTCCTGCTCACCGTGCTCACGGTGACCGTGTTCGTGGATCCGAACCGATTCCGCGGCCAGATCGAACGCGCGGTGACGAAGCAGACCGGCCAGCCATTCGAGATCAAGGGCGATCTGCACATCAGCTGGTTTCCCTGGCTCGCGCTGCTCACGGGGCCTTCTGAATTCGGCGAGGCCGAAAGCGTGCCCGGGCAGCGTGCGCAGCCCATCGTGACGTGGGAGTCGGCTCGTGTGGGCGCACAGCTCGTGCCGCTGCTCAAAGGTCAGCTCATCGTCGATACGATCCGGCTCGACGGTCCCAAAGTGCGCCTCGTGCGGCACGCCGATGGCACGTCCAATTGGGATGCGGTGCTCGCTGGTTTTCGAGCCCACAAAGCGCAGCCCGAGCCTGTTCCGACGAATGGCGCCGAGCCGCCGCCGCCTGGACCGCAGGTCAGCGGTTTTCAGCTTCGCAAGGGCACGCTGACGTACATCGATGAACGGCCGGCATCGCCGCACACCGTGAGCGCGACGGACTGGAGCCTCGATGTCGGCGAATGGCGTGCCGGCAGCACGTTTCCGGTCGAGACGCAGCTGACCCTGGCGGTGGACAAAGCGCTGCGCGCGCAAGGGCTCAAACTCAGCACGCGCATTCACATTTCCGATGACGCGAACGACATCGACCTGTTCGGACTGGATTTCAGCAGCCAGATCTTCGCGAAGTCGCTGCCGGCCAACGGTCTGCCGCTGGAGTTCGAAGTCTCGCGCATGGCTGTGCGGCTCTCGCCGCTCGACATCGGCATTTCCGAACTGTCCTCGCGCGTAGCGGGCGTGCAGGTGATCACGTCAGTGCAGGCGGGCGAGCAGGGGCCCGACAGAACGCTGTACGCGCGCGGTCCGGTGGACCTGCGCGTGCCCTCAGTGCGCGAGCTCCTGAAAGCGCTCGGGCTCGTCCATGTGCCGCTGCCTCTGGATAAAGGCACCCTGGGCGCGCTCAAGCTCACGGGCATGCTTGCGTGGGAGAACGGCGCCGTTACTGCAAACGCCATCGACTTCACGCTCGACGACACGCACTTCGGCGGCCAGGCTTCGCGCACCGCTGATGTGAAGCCCATCTGGACGTTTGCACTTCACGGCGACAAGATCGCGCTCGACCGCTATCTGTCGCTGGAATCCAAGAGCAAAGAACCTTTCGAGCTGCCGGTGAAAGCGCTGCGGGCACTGCAGGCGCAGGGCGAGCTGGTGTTCGATCTGGCCTCGATCGGCGACACGAAGATGCACGGCGTGAAGCTGCGCCTCGAGCTGGAAAACGGAAAAGTGAGGACCGCCTCCCGGTGAGCGTGGGCGCTGCGGAATCCCCAATCGCTGCCGCCATCGTGCGCTGGCACGCCGAGCACGGCCGGCACGATCTGCCCTGGCAGCACGACCGCACGCCTTATCGCGTGTGGGTCTCCGAAATCATGCTTCAGCAGACGCAGGTTTCGACCGTCGTGCCGTACTACGAGCGGTTCATGAAGCGATTTCCAGATGCAACCGCGCTTGCGGATGCGCCGATCGACGACGTTCTGCATCTGTGGACCGGGCTCGGTTACTACGCCCGTGCCCGTAATCTGCATCGCGCGGCCATTCGCCTGCGTGACGAGTTCAACGGCGATTTTCCCGCCACTTTCGAAGAAGTCGCGAGCCTGCCGGGCATCGGGCGCTCGACCGCGGGCGCGATTCTGGCGCTGAGCCGCCGCGAGCGGTTTCCGATTCTCGATGGCAACGTGAAGCGCGTGCTGTCGCGCGTCTTCGGCATCGAAGGCGATCTCACCGATCGCGCGGCCGTCGAGACGTTGTGGGAGCTCTCAGACGACTGCACGCCACATGAGAGCGTGGATGTGTACACGCAGGCGATCATGGATATTGGCGCCACCGTCTGCACGCGGCGCAACCCGCTGTGCGCGTATTGCCCGCTCGCAGCGGAGTGCGTGGCGAAGAAGCTCGGCAAACAGCACGAAATTCCTGCGCCCCGGAAGGCCAAGGCGGCGCGACGTGAACGTCACGTGTTCATGCTCGTGGCGCAGCGAGAAGACGACAGCATTCTGCTCGAGCGACGTCCGGACACCGGCGTGTGGGGCGGCTTGTGGTGCCTGCCGGAGTTCGAGACGGAATCGGCGGCGCGATCGTTTGCCACGCAGTCGCTGCATCTGCCGCAACCGGAGCCACGTCGTCTCGATCTCATCGAACACACGTTCACGCACTTCGATCTCGTGGTGACGCCCTTGCTGACGCGCTGTGAAGGCCCCGCCGGCGTCATGGAAGCGCCGCGCAGCCTCTGGTACAACCCGCGCCGCCCGGCGCGCATCGGCCTCCCTGCGCCCATCAAGACCTTGCTCGAAGGCCTCACCGGCCCCACGATGTTCGACGAGCACGTCCCGGGCTGATCCCCGCGTGTCCGATTCACGGAGGCCCGTTATGTCCCGCACCGTTCAATGTGTCCTGCTGAAGCAGGAAGCCCCTGGCCTCGACCGTCCGCCCTATCCTGGCGAGCTCGGCAAGCGCGTCTACGACAACGTGTCGAAGGCGGCCTGGCAGAAATGGGTGGGCCACCAGACGATGCTCATCAACGAATACCGCCTGACACCCGTGGATCCGAAGGCGCGTAAGTTTCTCGAAGCCGAGATGGAGAAGTTCTTCTTCGGGACCGGGTCCACTGCGCCCGCTGAATTCACGCCGCCGCCGAAGTAGTTACGCGCCACGCGCCAGTCGCTCTCCCTGTTCTGGTGCTGATTGTTCCGGCGCGCACGTTCATCCCGCGACTTTCGTCCGACGATAGTACGGATCGCTTCGATTCCGTGACGCGCGCCCGCCTGGTCGCAAAGTAGCGACTGTAGATTGCATGCGCTTGATCAGGGAGGCTCGCCATGACGTTTGCCCGCCGTTTCCGTGCAGGGTTCGGGACCGTAACGCTCGTCAGCCTGGTCACCATAACGCCTTGTCTCGGGGCCGATGCAACTGCGGATGAGACGCCGCTGTTCACGGGCGGTTTCGCATCGGAGTTCGGCTACACGCTCGGCGAATCCCTCGAAGCGAAGCGCAAGGCGCTGCCGCCGCCGAAGTCCCAGGACAACGGCAATCTGTATTTCGTGTTGAAGCTGCCGAAGCCGAACGGACCGTTCGATCAGGTGGTGGTGGGCATGTCGCCGAAGAGCCAGCTCGTCGTGACGCTGCGCGCGCGGCATGATTTCAACGATGCGGCTTCGTGTCTCGTGGAGCTGCAGAAGCTCAACGACGCCATGGAGTCGAAGCTCGGTGTGAAGTCGACTCGTTCGAACGTCGCTCCGTCGCGGCTGTTCTACAACGTTGAGCAAGCACCAGTGAGTCGCGAGATGAGCTGCAACGACAAGCGGCTGGACTTCTACGTGTTCAACAAGAAGCTGATCTTCCAGGGCGTCTCGGAGTCCGTCGACGCAGAAGAAACCGCAGCCGCGGCAGCACCGCAGAAACCGACGGCGCAGCGATGAAATCTTCGGATCTGGCTTTCAAACCCAGAACCTATTGTTCTGGTCGGGTCTGCGGAACGCAGCGCTAGAGGTGAATCAACCCGCGCTTGTGCGCCACCGCCACCGCTTCCGTGCGGCTGATGGCATCGAGCTTGGTCAGAATCGATTTCACGTGCGTCTTCGCCGTGCCTTCCGTAATGCTCAGGCGGCGCGCGATGTCCTTGTTGCTGCGTCCCTGCGCAATTTCCTGAAGCACACTGAGCTCACGCTGCGTGAGACTCGGCTTCGCCATGCGCTGCAGGGCTTTCGCGGCAACCTGTGACGACGTGTACGGCCGGTCCTGGCTCACCGCGCGAATCGCGGTGAGGATTTCGGTGCGGGGCGCATCTTTCAGCAGATAACCCTTCGCGCCCTGGCTCAGGCTGCGGAAGATGTCCTCGTCGCCGTCGAACGTCGTCATGATCAGCATGCGCGCCTTCGGATGGCGCTCCAGCACGTTCTGAACCACCGAGACGCCGTCGCGCTTCGGCATGCGCAGGTCGAGCACCATCACATCAGGCAAGTGCTGCTCGTAGAGCGCAATGGCTTCCTCACCGTCTCCGGCCTCAGCGATCACCTGCATGTCCGCTTGTTGATTCACGATGGCCGCGAGGCCGTCGCGGACGACCGGATGGTCGTCGGCCAGGATGACTCTGATTTTGGGATTGGCTGCCATGATGGGTAGCTCTGTTATTTCTTGGGTTGGCGCTTCGGGACGCGCACGTTGATGCAGGTGCCGTGGCCCGGTTTGCTGACGAGCGTCCAGGTGCCGCCGATGGCTTTCGCGCGCTCGCTCATGTTCTCGAGCCCGAAGCCCATGTTCTTGCAGCGTTCCGGACCTTCGACCATGCCGATGCCGTCATCGATGATGGTGAGCTCGATGTGGTTTGCCTCTTCCTTCAACAGCACGCGCACGGTCTTGGGATGGGCGTGGCGCACGGCATTGCTGACCGCTTCCTGAGCGATGCGCAGCAATTCGTGCTCGTGCTCCGGCGGAATACCGGTTTCGATCGTGCCGCCTTCGAACGAGCAGATGACGCGGCCGGAGATCGTCGAACGCTCGGCCAGCTGGCCCAGCGCCTCACTCAGGCTGCCGCGACGCGTTTCTTCCGGACGCAGGGCGAGCACCGAACGGCGTGCCGAGCTCAAACCGTCTTTCGCCATCGCGCGAATGCGCGTGAGGATGTCAGACAGTGGGCTGCCTTTGGAGAAACCCCTCAGCTCTTCGGCCGCGCCCAGCTGCATCAGGATGCCGGTGAACGCCTGCGCGAGGCCGTCATGAATCTCTTGTCCGATGCGGTTGCGTTCGACGAGCACCGCCGCAGTCTTGCCGGCATAAGCAAGGCGTGTGAGCTCAATGGCGAGCGTTGCCTGGTGCGCGAGTGCAACGAGCAGCTCTGTCGCCTGCGGGCTGATCGGCTCGCGATGACGGAACGACAGCGCGATACACCCCATCGTGCGATCGCCGAAGACGAGCGGCAGCACGAACATGCGCACGAGGCGCTCTGCGCGCTTGCTGGAGATGGTGCCCGGCCAGACGCAGTCCGCGTCGTCGGGTACGTCGAAATCGAGATAGGTGGCTTCGCGGGTATTGCGCAGTCGCTGGTCGAACTTCGCTTCGTTGCAGCCGACGCTCGCGGGAAAGTTCGGCTCGGCGATCGCGCCGTTCTTCACGTACGCAATGATGCGCCAGGCCTGTTCCGCATCCTTCAGCATGATCACGGTGCCGCCGGCCGCGTTCAGTTGGCGAGTGGCTTCGAGCAGCAATCCGCCGAGGAAGCTCTTGAGATCCGGCGTGCTGGCGAGCCGCTCGAGATTGCCTCGAATCGCGGCATTGGCTTTCGCCAACTCCGCAACGCGCTCTTCTGCCGCGCGCTCGCGTTCGAGTCGCATGGTATCGACGAGTCGCTCGCGATGCAGCGCGGCGCCGATGATGCCCGCCGCCATTTCGAGCGCGGACAATTCGGCGGAATCAATCGCGCGACGCTGGCGCGTGCTGTCGAATCCGACGACGCCGATGTATTCGCCGTCGAGGAACATCGGCACGATGGCCTTCGTCTTCGTGCCCACGCCTTCGAGGACGCAGCCGCACGACTCTTCGCGCGTGCCTTCCTTGATGATGCAGACAGATCGGCCCGCACGCAGCTCCGCGCATTCACGCTCGAAGCTACGCTCGTCGTGCCAGCCCATCGTCGGGTGACCGAGATGGGGGACCACGCCTTCCGCAACCCACTCGGCCTTCACGACGAGCAGGCGCTCGCCGTTCGAGCCCTGCTGGGTGAGCATGAGATTCACGCGATCTACCGTGGCTGCTTCGCCGAGCTGGCGCAGAACGTGAGGCACGGCGGCCATCACATCGGACGCTTCGAGAAGCAGGCGGCTGGCGTTCGCCGAAGCGGCGAGCAAACGCTCGCGACGCTGCAGCGATTCATACATCTGTGAGAGCTCGACCGCGTTGGCACGCGAGATCTCGGCGCAGATGGAATCTGCTTCATCGAGCTCTTCCGAGCGTACCGTGCCTTGCAGCGCGGTTTTGGGGCTGGCGTTCAAGCGAGTCTCCGGAGCGGTTCGTCCACGCAGTCTAGCGCGAACCTGTCGATGCGGCCGCAACGGGCGTCCCTCCCGCCACATTCTGCACGCTCGCCACGGGCAGGGCGGCGTCCTGCCAACCACCCCCCAGTGCCTTATAGACGGCCACGAGGCTCGTGGCGGTCTCGGTCCGGCTCTGAGCGAGCGTGTCCTCGGCCTCGAGCTGAGTGCGCTCCGTATCGAGAACGGTTAGAAAGTCCGAAATACCGCCGTCATAACGCGCCCGGGCGAGCCGCGCCGCGGTAGCACTGGCCTCGGCGCTGTCAGCCACGTGCTCCAGCCGCTCTCGCGACCGAGCGTGAGTGACGAGCGCATCTTCCGTTTCTTCGAGCGCCCGCAACACGGTCTGCTCATAGCGGGCCAGCGAGCCGTCCGCATGCGCGCGGGCGCCAGCGATCTGCGTGCGCACGCGACCGATATCGAAGGCGGCCCACGAGATGCCCGGCGCGATGAGCCGGGTGCCCGTTCCGCTGTCACCGAGGTTGCCGGAATTCACGGCGGCATAGCCCACGCTTCCAGTGAAAGAGACGTGTGGAAACAGGTCGGCGACTGCAATCCCGATGCGAGCCGTGTCCGCCGCGAGCGTGCGCTCGGAAGAGCGAATGTCCGGGCGACGACGGAGCAGGTCTGCGGGATTGCCGACGGCGATGACGTTAGGGAGAGGGGGGAGCTCCCGCGCGGGGGTGAGCGCGGACGTCAACGCCGTCGGTTCCCGACCTGTCAGCACACTGAGACGATGAATGGAGCGCGAAACGGCTGCTTCAAGGGGCGCGATCGAACCGAGCGTGAAGCTCAATTGCGCTTGCGCGCGTGACGTATCGAGCTCCGTTCCACGGCCCGCGTCGAGCCGTGCCTTGGTGAGATCGCGCGTGTTGGTCTGGTTGTCGACGTTGCGCCGCGCGACGCTCAGCTGAGTCTGCTGGCCGCGCAACTCGAAGTAGGTGCGCGCGACTTCGGCGATCACGATCACCTGGGCATCGTGCAGATCCGCTTCGGCGGCGCGCAGGTCCGCATTGCGCGCTTCGATATTGCGACGGATGCGACCGAAGAAATCCAGCTCCCAGATCGCGTCGAAGCCTGCGTCGTAGAACTTCGAGTCGCGTCCCCCGACCGCAACCGCCTGGTCGGTCGAATACCGCTGTTCGGTGTAGCCACCGGACGCGGTGATGGTCGGCGCGAGATCGAAGCGCGACTCGCCGCGAGCAGCCCGCGCTTCCTGGAAGCGGGAGAGCGCGATGCGCAGGTCGTGATTCGACTTGAGCGCGTCGCTCACCAGCGTGTTCAGCGTCGGATCGCCGAACTGCTCCCAGAAATGACCGAGCGCTTCTTCCTGCGTGAAGGTCGTGGCCTGCGTGGTCGCCTCGAACTTGTCCGCCACCGGCGTTTTCGGTTCGTGGTAATTCGGGCCCACCGCGCATGCGGTGAGCCACAGCGTGCCGAACAGAACCGTCATGCCTCGTGCGAGCCCGCCGATTGCGGCGGACCGTTTCGGCTCGGCGCGAAGAGTTTCCTGAAGTTTCATCTCAAACATGTCCCTTCTCCGGGGAGTGAGCCGGCACTGGCAGGCCGTGCGCAGCGATCTGCGTTCCGCCCTGCGTGTTGTGAGCAAATCGGCGCATGAGCACGAAGAACACTGGCGTCAGCAGCAGGCCGAACACCGTTACGCCGATCATTCCGGCGAATACCACCACACCCATCGCCTTGCGGATCTCCGCGCCCGCGCCAACCGCGAGTACCAGTGGAATGACACCAGCGATGAACGCGATCGACGTCATCAGGATCGGGCGCAAGCGGATGCGGGCAGCTTCGAGCACGGCGCTGACGGCGTCCCGACCTTGATCCTGCAGATGCTTCGCAAACTCCACGATGAGGATGGCGTTCTTACACGCCAGGCCCACCAGCACCACGAGCCCGATCTGCGTGAAGATGTTGTTGTCACCGCGTGAGAGCAGCACGCCGCTGAGGCCCGCGAGCAGCACGATCGGAACGATCAGCACGATGGCCAGCGGCAACGTCACGCTTTCGTACTGCGCGGCCAGCACCAGGAACACGAAGACCACGCACAGTGCGAACACCATCGTTGTCGTATTCGCGGTGACCTTCTGCTGATACGAAAGATCGGTCCACTCGTAGCGCATGCCACGCGGCAGCGTTTCATCGAGGATCTTCGACATCGCCGCTTCCGCTTCACCCGAGCTGAAGCCGGGGGCCGCGCCACCGTTGATGTCGGACGCGCGGAAGCCGTTGTAGTGCTCGACGACGTCCGGTCCGAACGTCTCCTCGATCTTCAGCAGGGCGCCGAGCGGCACCATCTCGCCCTTCGCATTTCGCGTCTTCAGGCGAAGGATGTCTTCCTTCTGCGCGCGGAACTGCGCGTCGGCTTGCGCTACCACCTGGTACGTGCGGCCGAAACGGTTGAAGTCGTTCACGTACAGCGAGCCGAGGTAGACCTGCATCGTCTGGAAGACATCCGACAGCTTCACGTCGAGCTGCTTCGCCTTCACGCGATCCACGTTCACCATGAACTGCGGCACGTTGATCTGGTACGAGCTGAACACACCCGCAAGCTTCGGCTCCTGGTAGGCCTTCGCGATCACTTCCTGCGTCGCCTGGTACAGCGCTTCCGGCCCCTGGTCCGTGCGGTCTTCGATGTGCAGCTTGAAGCCGCCCAGCGTGCCGAGGCCCTGGATGGGCGGCGGCGGAAACACGCCGATGTACGCTTCCTGGATCGAGCCGAACTTCTGCTGGAGCGTTCCGGCAAGACCCATGATTCCGAGGCTCGCGTCCCGGCGCTTGTGGAAGTCGTCCAGCTTGTAGAACGACATCGCGCTGCTCGGGCTCGCATTCAGCGTGCTCGTCGACATGCCGGCGAACTGCACCGCGCCCGTCACGCCCGGCGTTTCGAGGGCCATCTTGCCCATCGCCCGGGTGACTTCTTCCGAACGGTCGAGCGAGGAGGCCGGCGGCAGCTGCGTCACCGCAACCACGTACTGCTTGTCCTGTGACGGAATGAACCCGCCCGGCACGGCCATGAAGCCGAAGTACGTGAGCACGATCAATCCACCATAGACCAGCAGCGCAATGCCGCTGCGACGAACGATGGTCGAGACGCCCTTCGAGTACGCGTTGCCCGTGCTGGTGAAGCCCCGGTTGAATGCACCGAACGGACGGCCAAGCGTCTTCTTCATGACGCGCGACAGCCAGTCCGTCTGCTCGTGTGCAGGCTTCAGCAGCGCTGCGGCAAGTGCCGGGCTCAGCGTCAGCGAGTTGAACGCGGAGATGACTGACGAGATCGCAATGGTCAGCGCGAACTGGCGATAGAACTCGCCGGTCAGGCCGCTGACGAACGCCACCGGCACGAACACCGCGCACAGCACGAGCGTGATCGCGATGATCGGGCGGCTCACCTCGTCCATGGCCACTTTCGTGGCTTCCATGGGCGACAGGCCGTGTTCGATGTGACGCTCGACGTTCTCCACGACCACGATCGCGTCGTCGACCACGATGCCGATCGCGAGCACCAGCCCGAACAGCGACAGCGTGTTGATCGAGAACCCGAAGGCGAGCAGCACCGCGAACGTGCCGATCACCGACACGGGCACGGCCACGAGCGGGATGATCGACGCGCGCCACGTCTGCAGGAACAGGATCACCACCAGCACCACGAGCAGAATCGCTTCGAGCAGCGTGTGGAACACGGCGTCGATGGACTGATCCACGAACTCCGACGTGTCGTAGATGATTTCGTACTTGATGCCGTCCGGGAAATCCTTGCTCAGCTCGGCCATCGTCGAATGGATGTCCTTCGACAGCTGCAGGGCGTTCGAGCCGGGCGACTGGAAGAACGGCAACGCGACCGCGGTATTGTTGTTGAGCAGGCCGCGCAACGCATAGTCCTGCGCGCCGAGCTCGATGCGTGCGACATCGCCGAGCTTCACGATCTGCCCGTCGGTGCCTGTCTTGATGATGATCTCGCGGAACTGGTCCTCGTCCTGAAGGCGGCCCATCGAGTTGAGCGCAACCTGGAATTCCGCACTCTGGCCGGGAGGCGCGCCGATCTGGCCGGCCGCGACCTGCAGGTTCTGTTCACGAATCGCGTCGACGACATCGCCCGTTGTGAGATTGCGAGCGGCGAGCTTCTGCGGATCGAGCCACACTCGCATCGAGTAGTCGCCGGCGCCGAAGATGCGCACTTCGCCCATGCCCGGCAGTCGCGCGAGAACATCGCGCACGTTCAGCACGGCGTAGTTACGCAGATACAGCGAGTCGTAACGGCCGTCTGGCGAGATGAGATGCACCACGCCCATGAGATTCGGCGAGCTCTTCGCAGTCGTTACACCGAGATCGCGCACTTCCTGCGGCAATCGGGGCAAAGCCTGCGAGACGCGGTTCTGAACCTGCACCTGCGCGCGGTCCACGTCCGAGCCGATCTTGAAAGTCACGGTGAGTGTCAGCGTGCCGTCCATCGCGGCCTGCGAAGACATGTAGAGCATGTCCTCGACACCGACGATGGCCTGCTCGAGCGGCGCGGCCACCGTTTCGGCAATCACCTTGGGATTGGCGCCCGGATACGCCGCGCGCACCACGACTGAAGGTGGGACGACTTCCGGATACTCCGCCACCGGCAGCTGGAACAGCGCGATGGCGCCAGCGATGGTGATGAAGGCAGACAGAACGGCCGCAAAGACCGGCCGTTCAATAAAAAAGTGAGACAGTTTCACGGCAGCATCCCTGGTTGTGTTCTGGAGAAGAATCGGCCGGGCTGCAGAGGGCCAGCCCGGCCGACATCAACACTCGAACTTACTGATTGAGGGCGAGAACGCCCTGGCCGACGGCACTCTTCACGCCCATCGCGACACGCTGAGGCGCAACGGTCACACCGGGACGCACGCGCTGCAGGCCGTTCACCACGATCGATTCGCCGACCTTCAGGCCTTCACGCACCACGCGCATGCCATCGACCACCGGGCCGAGCTTGATTGCGCGGTACTCCACCTTGTTGTCCGCGCCGACCGCGAACACGTAGCGCACGTTCTGGTCCGTGCCGATCGCGCTGTCGTTGATCAGCAGCGCATCGTACTTGCCGCTGCCGACGAGCTTCACGCGGGCGAACAGGCCCGGAGTGAAACGACGTTCCTTGTTGTCGAGCAGTGCACGGGCGCGAATCGTGCCCGTCTGTGCATCGAGCGCGTTGTCGATGAACACCATCTTGCCTTCGTGCGGTGTGCCCGTTTCGTCGGCCAGGCCGATCCAGATGGGCAGGTGCGAATCGCGGGCATTCGCGAGGTCACCGGAGCGATTGAGCGCGGCGTATTTGAGATACACCTGCTCGTCGCCTTCGAACTCGACGTAGATCTTGTCGACCGACACCACCGTGGTGAGCAGTGTCTGGCCCGCCGACACGAGGTTGCCGGTCGTCACTTCCTCACGGCTCACGAGACCCGCGATCGGCGACTCGATGCGCGTGTAAGAAAGATTCAGCTCCGCGGTATCGAGCGCGGCAGAAGCGACTTCGACGTTCGCATCGGCCTGCTCGGTGCCGGCGACACGCGTGTCGAACTCTTCCTGCGAGATCGCGCGCTGTTCCAAAAGCTTCACGGCGCGTTCCCGCTCTGAACGAGACAGCGCGAGCTGTGTGCGTGCGCGAGCGAGCTCCGCCTTCGCGCGCTTCACTTCGGCCTGATACGGGCGCGGGTCGATGGTGAACAGCACGTCACCCTTCTTCACTTCGCGACCAGGCGTGAGACCGACACTGGCGATATATCCATTCACACGCGGACGCACTTCGACGCGTTCGACCGCGACGAAACGACCTGTGAACTCATCGAACTCCGTCACCGAACGGCTGACGACTTGGGCAACGCTCACCTGCGGAGCGGGCGGGGCCGCGGCTGCGGGCGCGGCCTCGTTGCGCGCGCAACCGGCGAGGATCATCAAAAGAGACACGGCAAATGCCGGAACGACGATTGCTGACCTGAACTGCATGAGACCTTCTCCACTGAAGCCGATGAAGGACGGTGAATCCGTTCCCTTGGCTGGGATGGAAGTGTCCGCTCTTCTTGCCATTTGAAACATTCATCCGGCGAGGCGCGGAGGTGGGCCAAGGCGGAAGGCAGCAAAGTCCCCCTTTGGGGATAGAGCGTTATTGGGCTTTGTCGGATTGGGCTGAAGCGCTCGGAACGCGCACCATTTCAGCCAGAAAAACGATGCAGGGTTGGGCGTGTGATGAATCGCTTTCCACGAGTGCTCGGGGCTGTCATTGCGCTCCTCGCGACGGGTCTTGCGACTGCGCGCGACAGTGAGCAGGCAACGCTGAAAGACCTGGATTTGCAGGGCGGCGGCGGCTACGCGATCCAGCTCGATAACGATCTTTTCTCCGGCGCGCATCGCGATCAGGACTACAGCTGGGGTGGCGGTGTTACCTATTCGTCACCGCAACCCGGCCTGGTGATGCGGCCGTTGCACCGTTCACGAGCATTTCTCGACCGTTGGCTCGCGCCGGACGAAAGCGCGCGCGATGGTTGGGCACCTGAGCAGCAGGCCACCCAGATCTCGATGCTCGCGATGACCCCGGGAACGCTGAAGAGCGACGCGCCGCTTTATACAGACAGGCCATTCGCGAGCCTGCTCTACGTCACCAGCTCCGAAATGCGTGTGCTCGAGAATGGCGAACGCGCTCGCTTCTCCAGTTTCACGTTCGGCATGCTCGGTCTGCATGCGGCTGAAGTCCTACACCGCGGCGTGCATGCGCTCGTCGGAGATGAGCGTCCGCGCGGCTGGGAGCATCAGATCAGCGCGGGCGGCGAGCCCACCGCGCGATACGTCGAGGCACAGCAATGGCTTTTGAATGATTCGCTGGCCGATCGCGCAGGCCTTCCCGAAGTGAAGCTCACTGTTGCGGGAAGCGCGGGCTACATCACCGAAACCAGTGTTGCCGTGTCCACGCGATGGGGCCGGCTGCAAACGCCTTGGTGGAGTTTTGCGCCAGAGCTCGGTGACTACACGTCAGCGCCGCTCGCGCCGGTCACCAGCATCAGCTCACACAATCCGGCGGAAGTTTTCGCGTTCGCCGGATTTCGTTTGAAAGCACGCGCGTACAACGCGCTGTTGCAGGGTCAGTTCAGGCACAGCGACGTGCGAGTGCAGGGCGATGATCTTGCGCACACGCAGGCGGAAGCGTGGGTCGGTCTCGCTTCGACGTGGTCAGATCTGCGAGTGACGTACACAGTGCGTTACGCTTCGGCTGAGATGACCAGCGAGCCCGGACGGCGCGGGCTCATCTGGGCGGGCATCAATTTCGAACGTAGTCTGTAGACCGCTCAGTCCGAGTGTTTGCTTCGATATCTGTCGGCACAAAAAGCTTTCTGGCCTCGTGAACAGCCCGCGTGTTCACCCCGTAGGCGCCGCGGCATTCACCAGCGAAGGCATCTCCACGCCCGGCCGCCGGATCTCTTGAGCGAGCGTGGGCCGCTGCCGCCGCTGCGGAATATCCAGCTCCACCCATCGTCCCGACTCGATCGACTGCATGATCGCCTCGATCACACGCACGTCGGCCAGCCCTTCCGCGCCATCGGGACCCGGCTCCCGATTTTTCAGCACGCAGTCCGAGAAATGCAGCAGCTCCGGCGCGAATTGATCGCTCTTCTCCAGATGCCGTTTGCGTGTGCGCTTGCCGACGCGAAGCGTGTAGCCGAGTCCTTCCGCAATTTCGTAGGCGGGCTCGGCCGTAATGCTGCCTTTTGTGCCGACGAGCTCGAACTGCGAGCGATCTGCCGTTCCAAAGCTGCACGTGAATGAAGCCACGCGGTCCTTCGGAAATTTCAGGATCGCCGTGACGGTTTCGGGTACCTCGCGGAAGCGCGCATCGCGAGGGCTGACGGCGGCTGCGAAGACTTCGGTGGGCTCCGCAGCGAACAGATTGCGAACGGCGTTGATGCAATAGATGCCCATGTCCTGAACCGGTCCGCCGCCCTTGTCTTCATCCAGTCGCACGTTGCCGGCTTCCACCTGCTGCGAGAAGTTCGAGGTGAAGTAGCGCAGCTCGCCGAGCTTGCCGGACCGAGCGATCTGGGCCATCTCGAGATTGGCGCGCTCGAAATGCAGTCGGTACGCCGTCATGAGCTTCACGCGATTGCTCGCGCACGCCTCGATCATCGCGTTGCAGTCTTCGGCGGTGGCCGCGAGGGGCTTCTCGCACAGCACATGAATGCCCGCATTCGCGGCGCGCACGGTGTACTCGCGATGTAAGTGATTCGGCAAGCCGATGTAGACGGCGTCGATATCCCCGCTCTTCAGCAGATCGTCATAGGTTTCATAGCCGTGCAGGTTCGTCACGCCGTAGCGGCGGCCAATCAGCTTGAGCTTCTTCGCGTCGCCGGAGACCAGCGCGACCAGCTTGCTGTTGCGTGCATGAGCAAACGCGGGCAGCAACGCGGATTGCGAGATATATCCCAGGCCGACGACGGCGTAGCGGACCACTTTGCCGTCGCCGCGACCGGGGCGACGGCCAAAGCCGCTTTTATCGCGGCCCCGGCCGAGGCCGGTGGCTTGGGTTGCGCGGCTCTGCTTTCTTTTTGCCATGGCATTCCCTCTGCGGTTGTTGTGCCGTAATTGCTGGGAAGGCCACGAGTTCCGGGAATGGCGGCCGCCGCCGTCGTGCGAACACCGAGGCTGCGGAATCAAAGAGTTATTTCAGGGGGCGGGCGGCGGCTTGCTTGACGGGGCGCGACCCCGCCGGTCTAATACGCGCCCCACTCGATGGCCAGATAGCTCAGTTGGTAGAGCACGTGACTGAAAATCACGGTGTCGGTGGTTCAATTCCACCTCTGGCCACCACCTGTTCCGCCCCTCGCATCCGCGCGGGGAGCATTTGAAACCCCATGTATGGGCTTCCCGGCTTCCCGCCGGGCGGTGGCGCCAGTCCGCTACCGCGTCAGCTTGAACGCGTAGTCATACGTCACATCCCCCGCGGAAAGCCGCAGCCGGTAGTCCCCCGGCTCGAGCGACGCGGGATCCAGATAGACATCGACCAGGCTGGCGCCGGGCGCTCCCTGCACGACGACGTGATCGGCGAGCGACTTTTCCTCGGTACCCGCAATGCGGGCCAATGACGCCGTATACGGCCGCTCCGTGCCGGAATCCGGCACCACCTCGATTCGCACCAGCCCACCCCCGGGCGGGGTGGCGATCACCGTTTCTTCGGGTCTCGCGCGCGTGCTGGCCAGAAGATATGTCGCGGCGACTCCATGGGACGAGTTGCCGGCGCCGGTGAGCGCCTGCAACGAGCCGGCGATAAAAGCGTGCGAGGCCGTCCCGCTCTTCCAGTAGCTAATCCCAGCTCCGAGCACGAGCAGCACCGCGGCTGCAGCGGCGTAGCGAATGAAGCGCGAAGGCGCGGCGGGCTGGGCCAGCAGGGCGGACAGTTCGCCGCGCTGTTCCAGACGCTGCAGGCCGGCCTTGATGCGCTGTCGCGCATCAACCTCCGCGGCCAGTGGTGGGTTGTCGAGCAGGGATTCTTCGAATCGCTGCTCCTCGGCCTCGTCCATGAGGCCCGCGACGTAGCGCTGGGCCGAATCTGTAGAGCTCATACCCTACTCCTGACGCCAGTTCGTCCCACCGTTACATGAGTACTAAACACAAGAAGTCCCGCCCGCGCAGTCCGTGCTTCTGCAGCAACTCGAGGAACCGGCTGCGCGCCCGGAACAACACGACGTTGAAGCTTGGCAGGGTGACGTTGAGCTCGCGACAGATAACATCCTTGTCTTCCTCTTTCAGGTAGTAACGGACCAGCAGCATGCGGTCACGGGCAGATTTCATCTCAGCGAGCACCGCTCCGATGGCAGCGGCGGCGGAATCCCGCTGCGCGCTGTCTTCCTGGTCGAGCTCTTCATCCGGCACATCCGCGAACGAATCGTCCGTCGTATCGGTGCGACGGCGGCGTTCCTTGCGTCGCTCGGCGATCGCGAGATTGCGTGCGGTCTGCGCAATGAAGGCCGCGAGCTTTTCGGGATTGGCGAGCGGCTGCGAGCGCAGGCGCTTCAACACGATGATGAGCGTTTCCTGACACAGCTCCTGCGCCAGCGCGAAATTCCGCGTCTGTCGCACGAGAATCTGTGTGATGCCACGCTCGAAGCGGCGAGTCAGCTCCGTCTCAGCGAGCCGGTCGCCACCGCGGATGCGTTCCGCGAGAGCCGCATCACTCGACCCTGATTCCGCCATCCGCCCGCCCCGGCTTTTGTTGTTGGTCCCACGGAGCGGGATCGTCGCCGAACGATCCCGTGAGGTAAAGCGCTGTTTGACTACGAGTCTCTCGCTCGGGCAGCCTAGCGGGCGCGGTACGAGGGGATGACAACAACACAGGGATCATGGCTCAGCGCACTGGCAGTCTCCTCGTGGCCTTCTGCCTGGCACTTTCCGGCTTCAGTGCCTCGATTTCGCTGCGTGCTCAAAGCGTCACGCAGGCCGCGGCCTGCGGCTCGACACCAGGCACCTTACTTCAGAGTGTCACATTCGCGGTGGACGGCCCGCGCGAGGGACAGCAGCGAATCACGAGGACGATCGATGTGCCCGCGGGGACAGACATCCTGCTGGTTGCCACCGAAACGGGCGTCGATGTACGGGTCGAACTGCAATCGGGCACTGCGGCACTCGTCTCGGACAACCCGGTTCGGCGCTGGGGACCGCAGCGGCTGGTCGTTCCTGCCGGGTCCAGTCGCACGTTGACGGCAGCCTTCATCGCGAAAGAGGGCGTTCGCGGCCGCGTGCGGCTCGACGTGCTGTCGCTGCCCGCACCAGATGACGCCAATCTCTGCTCAACAGCGGTGCGACTGCTGGCGGATGGGGACGCTTCGTTCGCGCGCGGCCAACTCATTTCTCTTGGCCTGACAGACGCGCCGAGTGGCAGCGCACGCAAAGCCTATGTTGCCGCCGTGGAAAGCTATCAGCGCGCAGCCACGACCGCTGCGCTTCGTGGCACGGGGCCGCTGCTTGCCAATGCGCATCTCTCAACAGCGTCCGTCATGTATCAGGGCACGCAGCAATGGTCCGATTCCTTGCGCATGGCTCAACTCGCGACCGACGCGTACAGGCGAGCCGGTGACGCCTACGGTGTAGATCGCTCGCGCGCGATGGCCGCTGCGGCCGAGATGGAAGTCGCGCTCGGCGTCGTCGATGCCGCGCCATCGGATGCCGCAGCGACGACGCGTATGAACGACATGCTCGATCACGTGCGCCTCGTGTTGAACGACGTGGCTTCGAGCCATGCCCGGCGCAACGAGCCCTTCGAGCAGGCCCTCGCGCTCAATAACGTGGGGCTCTCCTTCAATTACCAGGATCGATACGACCACGCGATTCCGGCGTTTCAGAGTGCGTTGAAGTTATACGAGCGGTTGGGCGAGCGGCGTCGTCTCGGCCAGACCTTGCAGAACCTCGCAGTGGTTCAGCAGGAGCTCGCCAAGTTCAGCAATGCGCGCGAGAGCTATGGGCGCGTGTTGCAGATCGTGGATCCGGTGGCGGATCCGAACCTGTACGCAGACGTGCTCAACAACCTCGCGCGTACCGAAACGGAAACCGGAGACCCCGACTCGGCGCTGCGACATTTCTCCGAAGCGCTCGTGATCCTCACGCGTATCCAGTCCGTGCGTGAACAGGCGCGCAGCCTGCACGGGATCGGCTCGGTGTACGACTCGCTCGGGAATCGCCAGGAAGCGTTGGAGTATTTCGATCGCGCGCTGGCCCTGCGCACGGCCGCGTTGGATCCGCTCGGCCGTACGGATTCGTTGCGCACCTCAGCCAACGTGCTGCGGGATTTCGGGCGGGCACCGGAAGCGATTGCCCGTCGCGAAGAAGCGCTGCGCCTCGCACAGAGTCCGGTGTTGCGCGCACGGATTCTCGTGGAGCTGGCGCAGGACGAATCGCGCATGGGCGCGATGACGACGGCGCTGTCCCGCACGCAGGAAGCGATTGCCGACCAGGCTGGCGGCGATCGCATCGTTTACGCAAGAGCGCTGCTCGAGCGGGCCAGGCTGCGCCTCGCCGCGAAGTCTTATGACCTTGCGCAACCGGACGCCGCGGAAGCCGTTGCCGCGTTCAAATCCTTCGAGCTGCCCGCGTCGACCTTTGATGCTCTTCTACTACAGGCGCGCATCGATTGCGCGCGGGGCGCCGGCGCCGCAGCACGCGAGCGCGTGGAAGAGGCCTTGACGCTGACCGAGCAGGTGAGGCGCGCGAGCACCAATCCGGCGCTGCGCACCAGTGTGTGGCAATCGTTGCGGCCCGCGTTCGAGCTCGGCGTTTCGATGGCCGCCTCGTCGAAGCCCTGTGGATCCGCAAGCGCTCGTGCCGCGGATGATTCGGCCCTCGAAGCACTCGACGTTGCAGAGCGTTCGCGCAATCGCGCACTCGAGGACTATCTGGACCTCGCGCGCATGCGCGATGGCGCGCGAGCTGCGAGTCCGGCCGAAGAGAGGCGGCGTGCTTTGTTCGAAACGCTGGCCGCCAGGCGTATGCAGATCGAGTCGCTCTCCCAGAGCGCATCACCGGGAGATTCACGGCTGCGCGCGCTTCAATTCGAAGTCACATCGATGAAGCGTGACATCGATATTCTCGACAGCGAGATTGCCGCACCCCTTCGACAAGGCGCCGCGCGCACGCGCCCGGCGTCGCGCCTGCGGGCTGCGATTGAAACCATTCCAGCGGGTGCGGCAGTAATTGAATACTGGCTGGGCAATGAGAATACGTACGCCTGGCTCATCACCAAAGGTCGAGTTCGGATGGTGGATCTGGGCCCCACAGAACGGGTTGTCGCCGCGGCGTCACGGTTGCATGACTCGCTTCGCCGCTTTGCCAATGTGCCGGCCGAAGAACGCGTGCAACGAGCCACGGAGTTGCATTCACTCATCGTCGCGCCGCTGCCGGCTGACGCGATGAGCGCCCAGTCGATCTACTTCGTGCCGGATGGCGCACTTCACTACGTTCCGTTCGCGCTGCTCGCGAACAACACCGGCGGCAAGGTTCGATACCTCATCGAAGACCATGACGTGGCCATCGCGCCGTCGTTGCTCTACTCCGCGGCAACGGTCGATAAGACGCGGGCCAGTAAAAACCCGGCCGTGCTAATCGTGTCCGATCCCGTGTATACCCAGAACGACGCCCGCTTCGGCAATGGCCGCTCGACGTCGTCCGCCACGGCCCTGCGCGGTGGTGCTTCGAAACGCGAATGGCCGCGTCTCATCGGCTCGCAGCGTGAAGCGGCTTCGATCGCGGCGCTGTTTCCGCCGGGTTCGGTCGATTCGCTCACGGGCTTCGCAGCCACGCGCGATAGCTTCCTGAATCGCGATCTGGCCCGCTACGACATTCTGCACATCGCAACGCATGGCCTTGCGGATGCCGAGGCGCCGCAACTGTCCACGCTCGTCCTCAGCTCATACGATCGTGCGGGTCGTGCGATTCCCGGTGATGTGTTCGCAGGCGACCTGCTTCTTCGTCGGCTCGATGCGGATCTCGTCGTGCTCAGCGCATGCGAGACATCGCTGGGCGCGCAGACCGCTGGCGAAGGGTTGCTCGGGCTGCGCTACGCCGCTCACGCGAGCGGTGCCCGGTCCGTCGTCGCATCGCTGTGGCCCGTGGCCGATGCGGTGGGCGCGCAACTCATGTCAGATTTCTATTCGCGCGTCGTGCGGGAACGCATGACGCCGATGGCCGCACTTTCGCAAGCGATGCGCGCGGCGAAGTCCCGTTGGCAGGACCCGGCGCTGTGGGGCGTTTTCGAGGTCTCGCGCGTCGTGCGCGAGCCAGCGGGCAAATCGGTAGTTCACTAATAACACTGAATACAGTGCACGGAGGGTTTTCCATGGCTATCTGGGTTCGCGAGGACGGTTGGCAGATCAACGACGGTCCCGAGCACATCTATCTGAAAGACGCACTCACTGCGTTTTCGTTGCGTGACGAGTCCGTGCCGGGCACGACGCGTTACGGCGTCGAATACGTCAAGGACGAGATGTACCGGGGCTGGTACGACCAGCACTTCATCGCCTTGGGTCAGGCGCAGGCGCCGTGGAACACCGACCCGCTGCCGCCGTGGGATCCGAAGCAGAAGCAGGTCTACGACACTGCGATCCAGAACTGGCTTGCCACGACCGACACGAACACGGTCCGCATCACCGGCGAGATCTACATTCCCGCGAAGATCGGCACGCGCGCCGAAGGCGTCACGATGTTCCTCGCGGAGAACGCGACGAAGGATGAAAATGGCGTGCTGTGCGACCTGCTCGTCATCGTCTCCCGCCTCGGCTTCGACTGGAGCCGTAACGGTGGCATGAAGGCGTCACAGGACGGCACGGCTCACGCCAAGCAGCGCTGAGTCATGCACGACGGCATGATCCGCGCGCTCGAACAGGCGGGCTATCGTTGCCTGCGATCGAGCCGATGCGGGGATACGTTCGATTATTCGGCGCTTCCCGCGGGCCATGCCGTCGTTTACGAGAATCTCAGCATGGCGATGGTGAATCCACCGCCGGGATCGCTCGCGCCACGCGGAACGGTCGGTGGCGCGCTGATCGTGACCGCAAGCGGCGCACGGCTTCGGCCGCTCGACGAGGCGCCGCGCGCCGCGATGCGCGCTGATTTTCAGCGCGCATCGAATTTCACCTGGGGGCTCATCGCGACGCGCGTGCATGAATCGCGCTTCACCGGCCGCGGCACGCGCGCGTGTGTGCTCGACGGCGGACTCGATCGCGATCATCCGGACTTTGCGGGCCGCGACATCGTCTTTCGATGCTTCACCGGCGAAGGCGACACGCACGATACTCAAGGCCATGGCACGCATTGCGCCGGAACCGTATGTGGTCCACGCGTTCCCTCGAGCGGTGCTCGCTACGGGATCGCGTTCGATGCGGAGCTGCTGGTCGGAAAGGTGATCGATCAGCAAGGCATTGCGACCGATGCAGCGACCCTCGCCGGCATTGACTGGGCGGTGGGGCAGGGTTGTCACGTCGTTTCGATGTCGCTCGGTCATCGCGTCTGGCCGGGGGCGACGTATTCGCCGGTGTTCGAGTGGGCGGCAGCCCGCGCGCTCGAGCAAGGCGTATTGCTCATTGCCCCTGCCGGGAACGACAGTGCACGCGGGGCTTCGATGCTGCGTCCTGTGCAGGAGCCCGCGAATTGTCCTTCCATCATGGCGGTGGCCTCGCTCGATCAATCGATGCACATCGCCAACTCCTCGAATGCGGGCCTCGAGGCGGAAGGCGGTGAGATTGATCTCGCTGCGCCGGGTGTCGGTGTGCATTCCGCTTGCTCGACGCGCGTTTCGCCGTACTCGAATCTTTCCGGCACCAGCATGGCCGCGCCGTTCGTGGCCGGTGTTGCGCTTCTTCATGCCGAGGCGCAAGGCGCGCGGGGCCGCGATTTGCGGGCTGTTCTGATCGAGAGCGCGCGTCCGATGGACTTTCCGGTGCAGGACGCTGGTGCGGGACTCGTGCAGGCCCCGTTGAGTTAGAGCGTCTCTCGAAGCTGTCTCACAATTAGACAACTGTGGCCGGGCGAGCCGCCGCGGCCCGCGGTAGATTACGCGCGCCCGTTTCGGGCTTCGGGACGCGCTCGATGACACGCAAACTCTATTTCACGATCCTGATTGCAGCGCTCGCGGTGCTGTGGGCGGTGCTCGCGTTCCATCCGGTGGACCGTTCCGACTGGCTGCTCGAGAACGTGCTGCTGTGTCTCGGCGTGATCGTTCTCCTGGCCACGCGCAAGCGGCTGCCGCTTTCTGGCATCTCGTATACCTGCATCCTGGTGTTCCTGTGCCTGCACGTCATCGGCGCGCACTACACCTATGCCGAAGTGCCGTATGACGCTGCTTTCCGCAGCCTGACCGGCCATTCGTTCGACGAGCTCGTGGGGTGGAAGCGCAACAACTACGACCGCGTCGTGCACTTCAGTTACGGGCTCCTGCTTGCCTATCCGATTCGCGAGCTGTTCCTGCGCGTGGCCGACGTGCGCGGCTTCTGGGGCTACTTCCTGCCGCTCGATCTCACGATGTCGTCGTCGATGCTTTACGAGCTCATCGAATGGCTCGCGGCCGAGGCGTTTGGCAGCGGTCTTGGCGCCGCGTTTCTCGGCTCGCAGGGCGATGAGTGGGATGCGCAGAAAGACATGGCGCTGGCGTCGCTGGGCGCGCTGATCACGATGACCCTCACGGCCCTCGTGAACGCCACCAGCCAGCGGGATTTCGCCCGTGAGTGGGTCGATAGCCTGCGCGTGCATCGGACCCAGCCGCTGGGCGAGATCGAGCTTCAGCGCCGAAAGCTCGCCGACACGGGCACTGCTTCCTCGAAGTAGGCTGTGCGCTTGGCGCGCTCGACCCCCGCCCCGGTCCCCCTCTTAGCCGCCCGGCGATTGAGGGCTTCTTGCCAGCTCGCGGAGCTCGATCGTTTCGTGCCGCCGCTGCTCAGCTCTTCGGCTTCACCGCCGTCTCATACTGCTCCGCCTTGAACCCGACCAGCAGCTTGGTGCCCAGCTCCAGAACCGGCCGCTTGATCATGCTCGGTTGCTCCAGCATCAACGCGATCGCCTTCTGCTCGTTGAGCCCGGTCTTGCGCGCGTCCGGCAGCTTGCGGAAGGTCGTCCCGCCGCGGTTCAGCACGGTTTCCCAGCCTTTCGCGGCGACCCATTTCTTCAGCCGGTCTGCCTCGACCCCGCTGACCTTGTAATCGTGGAATTCGTACTGCACCCCGTGCCCGTCGAGCCAGTCCCGGGCTTTCTTCATGGTGTCGCAGTTCTTGATGCCGTAGAGCGTGTTGGCCAAGCGGGTGATTCCTGGATGACGGAGGGCGCGCATTGTAGACCGGGTGCCGTCCCGTTTAGGTGCGAACGCTCGGCGAGTGGGGCGGTACGTGGGCGAATGCTGGACGAACGGTCCCCACCGCCCGCGAATGCGCCCGTCCCTGGACCCTTCGCAGGCGCACAACCCCTTCCACAGTGGACGCCTTTGCGCTGTGTTTTGACGCCACCAGCCCTGCGCGGGCACAGTTCGGCATCCCAAACAGGAGCGCCCTCATGAAACGTGTTCTTCTCAGTGTGCTTGCATCGAGCGCGTTTGCGCTGCCCGCCTTCGCCGCACTGGAGCAGGGCGTGACCGCACCGGACTTCAAGGCCCAGGCCTCGCTGGCCGGCAAGGAGTTTTCCTATTCGCTGAAAGACGCGCTGAAGAAAGGCCCGGTCGTTGTGTACTTCTACCCGTCCGCATACACGGGCGGCTGCAACATCCAGGCGCACACTTTCGCGGAGAACTACGACAAGTTCACCGCCGCGGGCGCAAGTGTCATCGGTGTGTCACTCGACAAGATCAGCACGCTGAACGAGTTCTCGGCCGATCCGGACTACTGCGCCGGCAAGTTGCCGGTCGCGTCCGATGTCGACGGTAAGATCGCGAAGAGCTACGACCTCAAGGTCGGCGAAGCGCGGGCCGGCGCCAAGAACACCAAGGGCCAGGAAATCGACCATGGCTTCGCCGAGCGCACGACGTTCGTCGTCACACCGGACGGCAAGATCGTTGCGACCATCGGCAAGCTGAAGCCGGATGAGAACGTGATGAAGGCGCTCGAGACCGTGCAGACACTGTCCGGCAAGAAGCCGAACGCCTGAGCGACTGGATCGACAATGTGCCCCGTCGGGTGGCGACGCCCGGCGGGTTATACGTCTGCATGATGCCGGGCGGCACTACGCCGACAACGGATTCGCCAGCACCTACGTTGCTGGCCGCAGCATCTTCTGCCGCGCGAGTTACGCGCAGTTTTTCGTCACTGGGGGTTTCGATGTCAGTCAGGCGTTTCGCCGCCGCGATGCTCGTCGTCGTGGGGAGTCTCTCTTCGATTTCCTTCGCCCAGACGCCGGCCAACAAGCAGGCTCCCAACGGCGAGGAAGTGTTCAAGCGCGCCTGCGCCGTCTGTCACATGGCTGTGCAGGCGCCGCCGCCGAAACTCGGGCCGCTGGGTCCGCCGCCGGGTGGCTTGCAGGCGCGCGCGTTGCCGCCGGAGCGGCTCAAGTTGTTCAGCCCCGAAGCCATCTACAACGCGCTCACCAACGGCAAGATGCAGGTGCAGGCTTCTGCACTGAGCGAGCCGGAAAAGCGCGCCGCCGCCGAGTTTGCGAGCGGCCAGACATTCAGCGGCGCGAAAGACGCGCTCGCGAAGAGCTTCTGCAAGAACCCGCAGCCGAAAGAGGCATTCACATCAGGGCCGCATTGGCTGAGCTGGGGCAATGGCGTAGAGAACGCGCGCTTCCAGCCGGAGGAAGAAGGCAAGCTCACCGCCGCTGATCTGCCGAAGCTGAAACTGAAATGGGCCTTCGGCTATGCGAACGTCGCGTCGGCTCGCGTGCAGCCGATCATCGCGGGCGGGCGCTTATTCGTCGGCAGCGAAAATCGGGACGTTTACTCACTCGATCCGAAGACGGGTTGCACGTACTGGACGTTCCAGGCGCTCGCGGGCGTGCGTTCGTCGCTTTCGATCGGTCCTTACAAGCTGGCTGATGGCAAGTCGGGCACGGCCGTGTTCTTCGGTGATCAGCGCGCGAACGCTTATGCCGTTGATGCAGAGACGGGCAAGCAGGTGTGGACCACGCGCGTCGACACGCATCCCGCCGCCGGCATTACGGGTGCGCCTGTCGTATTCGACGGCCGCATGTTCGTGGCGGTGCAGGGCATTGGTGAAGAGGGCATGGGCTCGACCAACAACTATCAGTGCTGCACGTTCCGCGGCAGCGTCACCACGCTCGACGTGAACACGGGCAAGGTGCTGTGGAAGACCTACACCATCGGTGAGAACAAGCCCCGCGGCAAAACCGCCGCTGGCGTGCAATCGTTCGGTCCGGCGGGCGGTGGCATATGGTCCTCGCCCACTGTGGATCCGAAGCGCAAGCTGCTCTACGTGGCGACGGGTAACGGCTATGCGGATCCGCCGCAGCCGATGACGAACTCCATCATCGCGATGGACCTCGCGACCGGCGCCGTGAAGTGGGTGAACCAGGTTCTGCCGAACGACGTCTGGGCGATGGGTTGCAAGCAGCAGAATGCGGACAACCCGGTGTGCCCGGCACAGATGGGCCCGGACTACGATTTCTCCGCTGCGCCTGCGCTCATTCATTCGAAGAGCGGCCGCGACATCATTATCCTGCCGCAGAAATCCGGGACGGCGCACGCGCTCGATCCGGACAACAACGGCAAGACGCTCTGGACTTACCAGTTCGGCAAGGGAAGCGGGCTCGGCGGCCAGTGGGGCACGACGAGCGATGGCGAAGTGGCGTACTTCGGCGCCGCAGACCTGCTCACGCCCACGCCGGGCGGCATGCACGCGGTGAACCTGCTCGATGGCAAACCCATCTGGACCGTTCCTCCGCAGAAGCGGCTGTGCGGTGAAGCGCAGGGCTGTAGTGCGGGCCAGGGTGGCGCGCTCACTTCGATTCCAGGCGCCGTGCTCAACAGCGCGATGGATGGTGGCATTCGCGCGTATTCGGCCAAGGACGGGGCGATTGTGTGGCTGTTCGACACGAACAAGGAATTCACCACCGTGAATGGCGTGCGCGCGCGCGGCGGCAGCATGGATGGGCCGGGGCCGATTGTGGTGGGCGGCATGGTTTACGTGAATTCAGGGTATGGCGGGTTGATTGGGAACCCGGGGAATGTGTTGTTGGCATTTGGAGTGGAGTGACGCGACGACGGCTAGCCGCCCGTTGATCGAGGGCGGCTTCGTTTGTCGAACGTCTTGCCAACGTCCCTCCTCGCGCGGTACTGAGCTAGCATCCCCCGATGGCCAAAACCATCGATGACGCCGTCCGGGAAATCTGCCTCTCCTTCCCCGAGGCCGAAGAAGCTCCCTCTCACGGCTCACCGAATTTCAAAGTGCGTGGCAAATCCTTCGCCATGTACACCGTCAATCACCACGGCGATGGACGCGTCAGCCTGTGGCTGAGCTCGCCCAGCGGCGCGCAGGAAATCCACGTCAGAGGCGAACCGAAACACTTCTTCGTTCCGCCGTATGTAGGCCCCAAGGGCTGGCTCGGCGTGAACCTCGACAAGGGTCTGTCGTGGAATCGAATCGCCTTGCTGGTGCGTGAGGCGTACGAGAAAGTCGCGCCACCGAAGCTGCGTGAGGCGATCGGCGCAACGATCAAGATCCAACCGCCGACGCAAAAGCTCACGCCTGAACAGTTCGACCCGATGCGGGGCAAGCAGGGCCAACGCTTACTGAAGGCTCTGCGAAAAATCTGTCTCGCACTCCCTGAAACCAGCGAAGGCGAGCAATTCGGTCGGCCCGCGTGGCGAGTCGGTAAGAAGGCCTTCGCACTCGCTTACTTCAACGACAAGCGCGTGAAGGCCGGCTTCTGGGTCGGCGTCGAGAAGCAAGGTCTGCTCACTACGGACGAGCGCTTCACGATCCCGAAATACATCGGCCCCAACGGCTGGATCGAGCTCGACGCACACGCGTCCGTCGATGCGAGCGAACTGCACAGCCTCGCGCTCGCCAGCTATCACCATTTCGCAAACAAGCGGATGCTCGCCGCGCTCGACGCCTCGTCGGGCACACCGCGTCCGCGCCCGAAAGCCAAGAGGAAATCATGAAGATCAAGCGATTCGAAACCGGTCCGCGCATGAGTCAGGCCGTGCTCCATAACGGCACTGTTTACGTGGCGGGCCAGGTGGCCAAGGGCGCGACGGTGAAGGAGCAGACCACGACGATCCTGAAACAGATCGACTCGTTGCTGGCGGCGGCGGGCACGGACAAATCGAAGATCCTCGCCGCCAACATCTGGCTCGTGAGTGTGTCGACGTTCGCGGAGATGAACTCGGTGTGGGATGCGTGGGTGTCACCGGGTAATACGCCGGCTCGCGCGTGTGTGGAGTCGAAGCTCGTCGCGCCGGATTATCTCGTCGAGATTTCGGTGATCTGCGCGGTCTGAGCCGCATGCTCCCCGACACGCCTTCAACGTCCCGCAGAAACGAAGAACCCGCCATCTCGGCGGGTTCTTGCTTTCTTTTTGCTTTTCTTTCGCGTCAGTCGTTAGTTGCGACGGCGTCGCAGCGCGAGCGCCGCGAGACCGAGACCGAGCAGGCCGAGCGTTGCCGGTTCCGGAACCGAAACCGCATCGACCGTCGACGGCGCACCCGTGTGCGTATCCGGCGGCAGCGGATTTTCGTATCCACCGCCCGGACCGGCCGGGCCACCCGGACCTTCCGGAATGTTGCCGCCAGGGCCATTGCCGCCGGGACCCTGCGGATCCGTGTGCGTGCCGCCCTGATTGCCATCACCCGGGTTGTCGTGGTTGTGGTTCGAGTCGTGCGGACCGTTGTTCTGCGGATCAGCGCTGCCCGGCCCATTGCCGTTGGCTCCGCCCTGAGGACCGCTGCCCTGCGGGCCACTGCCCTGAGGAGCATCGTCCCCATGACCACCCGTCTGTGGGCTGCCGCCGTTCTGCCCACCACCATTCTGTGAAGGCCCCGGCCCGTCGTGCGGCCGCTGGTGTTCATAGGCCGGCTTCCAGTCACGCGGACGAGCTTCGTTATCCGCGGTGCTCGTGCCGGAGTTGCTGCCCTGAACCTTGATGAAGCCGCCGTCGTTATGCCCCGCGGCGCCCGACGGATCGCTCACGCTTACCGCATGATCATTCGACTGCTCGACGACCACCGCGCTTCCGTAGTTCGCCGGGGCGCTATGTCCGCCCGCAGCACCACCGATCGATCCGCCACCACCGCTATAACGCGAGGGTGAACGACCTTGGCTACCGCCATTGAAGCCAGTGCCTTCGGCACTCGCGACGCGGATGTTCGGCGCAGCGCCTTCGCTCATCACGCTTACGTCGCTCAGCGGACTCTCGGAGTCCTTCGAAGCGATCTTCTCATCCGTCTGGCTCGCGAGCAGTTCGCGACGCGGTTCTTTGTTCGCCTTGCTCGAGCCGACATGCGAAGTCGCCACCGGAATGTTCCGAGTAGAGACAACTTGTGCCCGCGCGTTGAAGGCGTCTGGTTGTGGGGTTATGACATCGCTGCTGTCGCTCGCCGCGGCATTGCTGCCGAGCTTGCTCTGCTCGCGATAGTCCTGGAGGCCAAGCAGCTGCTGCCCGCCCTGATCGTTCTTTGCGTCTTTGCCGCGCGTCGCCTGGATGTACCCGGCGCAGCCGAGACCGAGTCCTACGAAAGCGACAGCTCCGGCCGCAATCCATTTCCTGCTCGACATCGACGTTTCCTTGGGTTTGTGCATCACAAGTACCTCATTGCACGCAGCGCGCCAGTCGCGCAATTCACTGATGCATATGCATTTCCGAAAGTGGACCGTGACCTGCGGTCCGGGATCTGTAAGTTCTGTCGGCGACCTGTGTGAGATCACTCACACGCGGCTCACACCTGTCGCATATACGCAGAATGGCAGGTACTGGATGCGCGTTTGCGACGTACGTCGCAGGGCTCATGAGACCTTCGTCGTTGACGAACCGTTCGCGACCTTGCGATCACGGTCAACTTGACCGGCCCATCGGTAAATTTGCGCTGTTTGCGCAACATACCGAGCGCTTCATCTGCTGCTACGACTGCGTTGTCGACATTTATTACAGCGAGTCACAACGTGCGCTACGTTCACAAAAAACCCGCCTCGAAGGCGGGTTTTTTATCCCCGGTGTGACCCGGTTCACGTTGTTCTTGTTGTATGTCGAATGGATCGCGATCTATGTCGCGTTCAAATGTTCTCGGCAGCGTTGCGTCGACGACGCAGAAAGACAAAACCGATCGCTGCAACAGCGAGCAACGCGAGAGTTCCGGGCTCCGGCACGCTCGCCGGCACGTTCGCGAACGCGTGATTGTCGGATTCGAACGCATAGCCCGTCGTGCCGAACACGATCTTGTCGAATGACATATCCCGCAGCAGGAAGTTGACGTAGCGGTTCGAACCGGACGACACCTGGTCGCCGAGCGTCGCGCCGCTGGCAATGACGTCGCTGCCGGTAATCGTCGCGAGCAGCGAATCGCCGCTGTAGAAGCTCAGAGAGTTGTAGTCGTCGATCGAGCCCCAGTAGAGCCCAAAGTAGTTGTAGGACGCGCCAGGAGAGGCGGAGAACGTCTCAACACCGGTGGACTTCGGGAAGGCCACTGACAGAAAGGGCGTGTTGTCGCCCGCTGGAGCGGCAGCCATGCCGGACACTGAGCTCGGCAGTATCCAACCGTCGCCGCTGTAACCGGTGGGCTTGGCGCCCGTGTCAAAGTTGTACACCGTTGCGCTGCCGACCTGTGTCGTCATGCCGCTGGTGAACGTCGTTTCGATGTAACCCGCATGCGCCGCGCTGCTGAACCCGGCGGCCAGCGCTGCAACGGCAATCCACTTCGTCCTGATCATCTCGACTCCCACAACGCGTTTCGTATTGAGGCGCACACCTCGTTGCATGCGCCGGGCCAGCGCGCCAAGGGGCTGATGTGTATGGGAATCGGAACAGGAGGTCGTTTATGGCCGGCGCGGTTTGTAAGAAGCCTCGTCAGCGCACTGTGAGGGACCTCACACTACGCTCCCCAATATGTCAGCCGAATCGGTAGGAAGCCATCGAAACACCCCACACCCGATCCTGGAAATCGAGGTGCCCGGTGTTCTGGCCCGCGGCGCCTGCAGCGACCATCAACGGAATCAGGTGATCTTCACGCGGATGGGCCAGGCGCGCAGCTGGCGCTTCCGCCCAGTGTTCGAGTCGACGCGCGCGTTCGGCTGCGTCGGGCTCCGACACGGCGCTCGTCAGCCAAGCTTCGAACTGATCCGACACCGGACCGGCCGTCGACGTCATGCGCAGCTGGCGGAGGTTGTGATACGTCAGTCCGCTGCCGACGATGAGCACGCCCTCGTCGCGGAGCGGTTCGAGTGCCGCACCCATGCGAAGGTGTTCGCTCGCGGACAAGTTTCCGCGCAGCGAAAGTGACACCACAGGAATCTGCGCTTGCGGATACATCACTACGAGCGGCACGAAGGTGCCGTGATCGAAACCGCGCTCCGCATCTTCCTGCACGGGAATGTGCGAGTCGCTGAGCAACGTCTTCACACGAGCGGCCAGCGCCTTCGAGCCGGGCGCCGGGTACTGAACCTGATAGGTGTGCGGCGGAAAGCCGTAGTAGTCATAGACCATCGGCGGCTTTTCCGACGTAGCGACCGTGAACTGGGCTTCTTCCCAATGGCCACTCACCGAAAGAATTGCCTTCGGCTGTTCCGGCAGCGTCGCGGGTAGCTTCTGCAGATACGCGAAGGTGCGGGCGAAGTCGTCGCCGCGATCACGCATGAACGGCCAGGGGCCGCCGCCGTGGGAAATGAAGAACGTGGGAAGTTTCATGGCCCCATCTTAATGGGGACGACCTCATGGAATCGCCACCGCGCACGAACCCGTCCGGCCTATAAGCGGCTCACCCGATCGGAGTACGGAGCTGGCGTGCTGGCGACGACGTGCTCGCGAAGAAGGATGGAGCCATCGGGGTGACGCCGCTCAGGATTCCCGCTCAGGGTTTTGGCCGTCCTGGCCCGGCAGCGGCACATAAGTAGTGGTGGCGGGGCCAGAGCCGGGATTGGGCCCCGCAGCAGCAAGCGAGCTCGCGCGATTCATGTCTGCAATCTGGCTCGCGCGCTCGACGTCGCGCGCGCTGGTCGGTGACACGACCACGGCCTGGCTGCGCGCGAACTCCGCGAGGTGATGCCCCAGTCGCTCGCTTTCTTTGGCGTTGCCTGCGAGTCCGACGATGAAACGCGGGCGGTCACGGCCGTAGCAGATGGAGTCCACTTCGGCGACCCAGAGTCGCAGCGTCATGTCTTCCACGTTGGTGACCGTCTTCTGGCTCTTGAAGCGGTCCTGCACGATGTTGCCGAAGTCCACGTTCGACTCCTGGAAGTTGCCCTGCATCTCCAGCCAGTAGAGTCGTGAAGTGAAGCGGAACCGCCGCCACAACAACTGGCTCGACTTCATGCAGAACAGGGCGAGCAGGTAGCAGAACAGCGCCGCCAGCGCGTAACTCAACACGCCGTTGGGCCACTTCGCCACGGTGAGCATCGAGAACGTCGCGGCACCCACGATCATCAGCAGCGCGAACAGCGAAGCGCCGATCAGAAAACGGTACTCGCGCGATGCCAAAGCGTAACCCAGCGTGAGCGCACTGCCTTCGGTGGGCACGGGCTGGGACTCCTCTAGCACTTCGCCCGAGAACGAACCGCGCGCGCCGACCACCTGCGGCGGCTGCGTGATGTAGCGGCGGTTTGGAATCTTTTCGAACCACAGCTCCTGCAGCGTGCGCGCGAAGTGCACCACGAGCTGGTTGGGCGAGCCGTTGAACGAGACGACTTCGAGGTGGTTCGTCATCGAAATCGTCGTCGGTCGCAACGTCTGCGTGAGCACCGACAACAACAGCAGCGTGGTGGCGATGATGCCGCCGAACACGACGAGGGACGCGTGCAGTCCCCAGCTCATGTTCAGCGGTGATGGCATGTTCGCAGGCAAGAGCATGCCGAGCGCCACCGGCCCGATGACGACGGCCACAGCTATTGCGATGAGCGAGACGACGCTCAGCTCGACGGCACCGCCGTCTCTGCGCAGGGCGCGCACGAGAATCCACAGGCCCAGCGCGCAATAGAGCATGAACACGAGCCCGCGCTGGCCCGGATGCGTTACGCCGAACACGGCAATCAGCGCACTGACCAGCAGCGCGCCGAACGCGAGCAGATTGCGGAATTGCGCCCGCGCGATTCTCTGCAACGGCGGCGGCGAGAAGATGAGATCGGGCATCCACGTGTAGAGCAGTTGGTCGATGCCGCTGACAGGGACGTCATAGTGAAACGCGTTCTGCCGCATCGTCTCCGTGACGCCGCGCGCTTCCTTGGATTCGCCGGTTTGCGTCGGCGAGAGGTTTGGCGCCAGCGGACTGGGTTGTTCGCGCCCGAAGTAGAACCGCAGCTGCCACAGAATCCACGTGACCAGCGTGAAGCCTGCAAACAGCGTGGCCACCGCGACGATCAGCGCTGCCCAGCTTCCGGTGTGGACGGCTGCGCTCGCGCCTTCCGCAAACCGGCTGCGCGCGATCAGCAGGCTGATGAACCCGCTGATGATGAGCACCGCCGCGCCCACGGCCAGAAAAAGGTTCTCCACCCGATGCGGGTTGGGCACGTCGAAGCGCTGGGATTGGGGATTGAATTCGTAGCCCATGTTCTTGCTCTGGTGCGGGTCGGCCCAACGAGGGAGCGGGATGATAGCCTTCGCCGCATGACCCCCGAAACACTCGAGCAGATCGAAATCAAGATCGCGTTCCTGGAACGCGCCAACGCGGAATTGAGCGAGGTCGTCTATCAGCAGCGGAAGGAGCTCGATCTCCTGCATGCGCGGCTGACGGGGCTGACCGCACGGCTGGACGCGGGGCAGGCGGCGGATCGGCCGTATACGCTGGAGGAGGAGAAGCCGCCGCATTATTAGCGTGGACTTTGGCACTTCGCCTTCTTAGCCGCCCGGCGACTGAGGGCTTCCCAAGAGGCCCTCAATCGCCGGGCGGCTAAGAGCGGGCTGTAGAAACGCTCCGAGCCGCCGCGGCGTTTGAGGGCCTCCCATCTGTTATGCATTTTTAGGTGCCATTCTGTATCTGTTATGCATATCAGTTCCCCCCTAAACTCGTGCCCATCATGCGAATCGCCAAACCCATGCTCCTGGTCACCACCCCCATCGGGCTGATCTTCGGCATCTATGAAGGCTTCCGCCTCGCCGGCGGGCTCGCGTTCCTCATGATTGCGCTCGTGTCGCTCATCAGCGTGGCCATGGCCACCGTGGTGGCGACGGTGCGTCGTGAGAAACGCGAGGAAGAAGCCGCTCGCGCATTGAAGTTGGGAGGAGAACCGAAATGAAAGTGCTGCTCGCCGTGGGCCTCGTCATCATCGTCGTCAGTCTCGGTCAGGCGCTCTACGCCATGTCGAGCGGACCGCAGAATTCCGGCAAGATGGTGAAGGCGCTGACCGTGCGCATCTCCGTCTCCGTGGCGCTGTTCATCGCGCTCATGATTGCGTGGCGGCTCGGGTGGATCGAGCCGCACAGCGTGCATTGATCGTCACGCCGAGAGTGGCCGCTTTGGCTATCCAATGCAGTGGCAGGTCCGCCGCTTGAAGCTCTATGAAGACCTGGCCGGTCATCTCTCCGGCCTCATCACCGATGGCACGTTGCGCGTGGGCGAGCGCGTGCCGTCCGTGCGGGATCTGGTGCGCGAGCGCCGCGTGAGCCCTGCAACGGCGATGCGCGCTTATCAGTTGCTCGAAGCGAAAGGGCTCATCGAAACCCGGCCGCGGTCGGGCTACTACGTCAGCAAACCGAACGACCGTCGCGCCGCCGAGCCGCGCCGCGCGAGAAGCTCAGCCCGAACCACTCGTGTAGACGTCAGCGAGCTGGTGTTCCAGATTCTCGACGCCTCACGCGATCGCGATGTCATCCCGCTCGGCTCCGCATTCCCGAGTCCCACGCTGTTTCCGTGGCCACGTCTCGCGCGCTATCTGGGCAGCGGCGCGCGGCGCATGGACCCGTGGAGCACCGTCGAAAGCCTTCCACCCGGAAGCGCAGACCTGCGCAGGCAGATCGCGCGCCGTTACCTCAAGTACGGCACACATGTGTCGGCAGAAGAGATCGTCATCACGAGTGGCGCGCTCGAAGCGTTGAATCTTTCGCTTCAGGTGCTCACGCGGCCGGGCGATGCGGTCGCGGTCGAGGCGCCAGCGTTCTACGGCTGTCTCCAGGCGGTCGAGGCGTTGGGCCTCAAGGCCGTGGAAATTCCCACGGATCCACGGGAAGGCGTGAATATCGGCGCGCTCAGTCAGGCGATCGAGCGGCATTCGATTCGCGTGTGCTGGCTCATGACCAGCTTTCAGAATCCGCTCGGCGCAACGATGCCGGATGCGAAAAAACGCGAGCTCGTGGCGATGCTGGAAAAGCACGGCGTGCCGCTCATCGAAGACGACGTGTATGCCGAGCTGCACTTCGGCGACCAGCGCCCGCATCCCGCCAAGGCTTTCGAATCGAAGGGCGGCGTGCTGAGCTGCGGCTCTTTCTCGAAGTGTCTCGCCCCCGGTTATCGTCTCGGCTGGGTGGCGGCGGGACGGTTCGCCGCAGACGTGCAGAAGCGCAAGATCATCACGTCGATCTCGACGAGCCTGCCGATCCAGGACGGCATCGCGCTCTTCCTGAAGCAGGATGGCTACGACGCGCATCTGACCAAGCTGCGGCAGGCCCTGTCGCAACAACAGGCTGCGCTGCTCGGCTCGCTCCAAAAGCATTTTCCCGCCGGCTATCGCGTGACGCGTCCCGACGGCGGCTATTTCGTCTGGGTCGAGCTGCCACGCGGCGTCGATACCCTCGAGCTGCATCGAGCCGCGCTGGATCGGGGCATCAGCCTCGCGCCGGGTCCGCTGTTTTCACCGCGGCGCGAGTTCCGGAACTGCCTGCGTCTCAACTCCGGCCATCCGTGGACGCCCGGCTTCGACCGGGCCATCGCGCAGCTCGGCGAGCTGCTGCGCGCCTCATAGCCCGAGGTCTTTCGACAGGTCATCGGCGGACTTTCTGTTGCTCGCCTTCGACGCGGCCTGCTGTTCCTGCATGGCTTTGCGCGCGGCCTCCGCCTGCTTCCGCAGCTCAGCGACTTGTTCCGGCGAGCCGTATTGAGCGGCCAGCGCTTCCGCCTGCTTCTGCGCCTGGCCGATGGAGGGCTGCATTTTCTGCATGGCCACTGCCTGCATGCGATCTCGCGCGGCCTGTGCCTTCTCCGAAGCATTCGCGACGTCGTAGTACTCCGCGGCGAGATTGAGTCGCTGCTTCGCGCTGGCTTCATCGCCCAGCTTCAGCGCCTGAGCGCGCACCGAGCCGATCGACGCGCCCACCTTGGGATTCTCGCTACCGAGCGCGCGGTAGTAGTCCATCGCATCTTCGAGAAGCTTCGGCGCGCCGCTGTATTTCTGACGCAGCGTCGTTGCGTGCTGCTCGGCGAGCTGTGCCACCTTCGTGGCGACTGTCTTGCTCAGCTGCGCATCGGACGAGGTCACGCCCCACATCTTCAGGTTATCGAGCGCCGTGCGCGCGTCTTTCAGCAAATCTTCTGATTTCCACTTCTGCACGAAGGCCTGCTGAGCTGCGATGGTGCGCTGGATGCTGTTGGCATCCGTCATGTCTTCACTGCGGCCCTGGATCAGTTGCACGTACTCTTTCAGGTACTGCTCATTGAACGCAGCCGCTTCGCGCTGGGTCGCACGCTCAATGCCCTTCGCCGGCATCGCGTTGACTTCCGCGAGATACTTCGGGTCCTGCTTGTACGCGCCAACCACTTTGAGAACGCTCGCATTGTTCGCAGCGAACGCAGAGTCCGGCGCACGGTTGCGGTAGTACTCGAGCGCGCCTTGATACGCGAACGTGTCGTCCGGCCGTGCACGCACCGCTTGGATATACGCGCGATCTGCGGCCGCGAACTGCCCGCCGGCGTCATACAGCTGCGCAGCCTTGGAGAAGTCGCCGCGCTTTTCCGCCGCGCTACCCAGCTCGGTGGCGAGCGGAGAGGCGCGCTTGATCGCATCCATCTCGTAAGGATTCGCGCCTTCGCACACGTCGCCGAGCGAGGCGTGATACGAGAACAGCGCGGCTTCCTTGTCGCCGCGCGCTTCGGCGGTCTTGCCGTTTTCGAACGAGCGCTTCACGTCGCGCAGGAACGGACCCGGACAATCGGCGAAAGCGGGGCCGGCGAGCAGCAGCGCGCTGAAGAGCACCGCTGCGGTGGTGAGTTTCGGGTTCATGGTTCAGGTCCTGGAGTTCGTGCGACGGGAGGTCAGATGTGGGTCTCAGCGACTGAACATCGTGCGCCTGGCCCCAGCCATGCCTGCGAACGAAGGCATCGCGTTGTAACCGGCCGGCACTTCGAACAGCGCCGCGTCCTGCGCGCCGATCTTCAGGTTCTTGAGCGTGATCGTCATGCGGCTCTTGTCGCGCCCGTTCTTCACGACGGTGTCCATCTTCATGAGGATGCCGTCCGCGGTGAACCACATGAAGCCGCCGGCACTGCCGTCCTTCATGATCAGCTTGTACTTGGTGGTGCTCTGGCCTTCGACGGTCTCGCGGCCCACTTCCGTGATATCGACCTGGTTCTGGGGCGCTGCACCGCTCTGCTGCTGGGCCTGCGCCAGATCCATCTGCCGGTACATTTTCTGCGCCGGCATGAGCATGTAGCCGATCTGCTGATCCCGGCGCAGGATCATCACGCTCTGCATGTTGCGCATCGTCGTCTCGGAACGCTCCTTGTCCTTTGTCGCGTACACCTTGCCTTCGAAGGTGCCGGACTCGGTTTCCATGATGCGATCCGCGGAATATTCGACCGTCGGATGCGGCAATTCGGCGCCGTGGGCGCGGCTGGCAAACGTGGCGATACCCAACAGGGCGACGAGGACGAAACGCGTAAACATGAGGGTCTCCGGGAGCAATCTGTTACAGGTGTTGAGGAGGGCCGCGTCGATTGGGGCGCTGGCCTTTACACTCAGTAGCGGGAAGATCCCGGGAATCAGCTCATGTCATTGCCTGTGAAGCCTCATGCCCCCTCGTGCGACCGGAATCAGGAACCGATCCTGGATGTGCTGCTCAGGCACTTTTCAGCCCGGAAACAGGCACTTGAGATCGGCAGCGGCACCGGACAGCACGCCGTCTATTTTGGCGCGGCGCTGCCGGGCATCACGTGGCAGACGTCAGACCGGGCGGAAAACCTGCCGGGCATCCGCATGTGGCTGGACGAGGCAGCGCTGCCGAACGTGCTTCAGCCGCTGGAGCTGGACGTCACGGGCCCATGGCCCCGCGGGCCCTACGACGCGGTGTTCACGGCCAATACGCTGCACATCATGAGCTGGGCCGAAGTGCAGACTTTGTTCGACGCGCTCGAACAGGTGATGGCGGACGACTCGGTGCTCGCGATCTATGGGCCGTTCAATTACGGCGGCAAATTTACGAGCGACAGCAACGCGGCGTTCGATGTGTGGCTCAAGCAGCAGTATTCGGCCGCGAGCGGCATCCGTGATTTCGAAGCGGTGGACGCGCTCGCGCGCAGCATCGGCTTCGAGCTCGTGCGGGACTATGAGATGCCCGCGAACAATCGCACGCTGGTGTGGGCGCGCGGCTGACGCGAACGAGCGGCGGGGCCGCGACATCAGGCCCCCCGGCACGCTCAACCTGTCAGCTAACTCTCAGGGCTGGTGCCCGCCCGCGTAACTCTTCTCGCCGGCATCGATGCGCAGCGCCGTCAGCCGATTCTGCGGCGGTGGTAACGGGCACGTGGCGAACTCATTGAACGCGCACGGCGGGTTGTACGCCTTGTTGAAGTTCAGTCGCACGATGCCGTCTTTCGGCATCTGCACGTACATGAACCGTCCCGCACCATAGGTTTCTTTGCCGCTCGTGCCGTCCGCGAACATCACGAACAGCTCTTTGTCTTCGGGGGCTTCGAGCACCGCATCCAGCCGGTATTCCTTGCCATCTTTGGTGAATACCACTGCCCCCGGCGCTTCCATTTCTTCCTGCATGCCGAGGATGTTCACGATGGGCACCTGCTTGCGCTCGGCGTAGGGCTCGAAGCGCGCATTGAACACCCAGCCGTCTTCCACCGGAAAGTATTCGAGCCCGCTGAAATTCTTTCGATGCGGGCTTTCGCTATCCCGCACGCGCACGCCCAGCTTGCCGGCGCGCTCGATCAGGAAAAACGCAACCGAACCGCTGTTCAGCACCGTGGGCTCGCCCGCCGTGTCCGCGACCAGATCGATCGACGTGACGGGTTTGCCGTCGTGCGTGATTCCCGCGCCCTTGCGCGCGATGAACTTCACCTGGTTGCCCTTCACCACGAACGCGCCCGCGCGCGTGGCGAGCGCAGCATTGTCGAGCCTCAGCGAATTCGATTTCGCGCGGCCGAAAGTATTTTCGCCGGGCTCGAGCCAGAAGAGTCCCGTGAGCGTGAGCCATCCCGTCTCACTCTTGAGGCGCTCGAGGCGCTTGGTTTTCCATTGCGCGACGGCCTCGCGTTCTTGCGCCAGTTCCGCACTGCTGGGAGCTGTGGACTGCGCCGAGGCCACGGCGGGAGATGCAACCACTGCGGCAGCGACCGCCGCGACGACGAGCGCCATCATGGCGCCGACCGCTGTCGCGGCCTTTGAATTGCTGTTCATGTCCTGCTCCAGAACCGAATGGACCAAACGATAGCGCCACGGCGATGTTTGCGCGACGGTGTGATGACGTCGCTGCCCAACCTTTCCGTTATCAGCCGGTTCCGATCCGTAATAGGTTCGTTCGTTAACGGTTATGGCCGCCGCCGGGCTCGCTGAAGCGGGCCGATTCGCGTAGCGTTCCGGCGCCATGTCATCCCGCCCTCTCATTCGCACCGTCGCGGTGCTTTTCGTGCTGTGTCTGGCCTTTGGCCTCGACGCGCACGCACACGGCATCGCAGGCAAGGATGCCGAGTTCGTCGCCCGCAATTCCGGCGTGCAGGTGTTTCCGTTCCTGTATCTCGGCGCCAAGCACATGGTCACGGGCTATGACCACTTGCTGTTCATTCTCGGCGTGATCTTCTTTCTTTACCGGCTGAGTCACGTGGCGCTCTACGTCACGTTGTTCAGCATCGGCCACAGCATCACGTTGCTGGCGGGTGTGCTCGGCGGCCTGCACGTGAATGCGTATCTGGTGGACGCGATCATCGGCCTCTCCGTGGTCTACAAGGCGTTCGACAATCTCGGCGGCTTCCAGACCGTGTTCGGCGTGCAGCCCAACTCGAAAGTGGCCGTGCTGGGTTTCGGACTGGTGCACGGGTTTGGCCTGGCGACCAAGCTGCAGGACCTGAATCCCTCGAAGGACGGACTCGTGGCCAACATGGTGTCGTTCAACGTCGGCGTCGAGCTGGGCCAGCTCATCGCGCTCACGCTGATGCTCGCGTTGATCCTGATGTGGCGCCGGGCCGCGGCTTTCGGTCGCTACGCGGCGTTCGCGAACGTGCTGATCCTGTGCGCCGGCTTCGTGCTCGTGGAGTACCAGCTCGCGGGCTACTTTTCTGAAAGGACCAGTTGAGATGTCTGTGGTCGAACAGCCTTCGTTGCACGTGCCGAAAGCGCAGCTGCTGTGGATGGTGCTCGGTGCGCTGCTGGTCGCCACCCTCATCGTGGTGTGCTTCGTATTGCCTGCGGAGTTTCGCATCGACCCGACGGGCATCGGGCGGATGACCGGCGTGATTCGGCTCGCCGGTGCGAAGACGGTCACCGCGGCCGAGGTGCAGGCGCCGCCGGATGCGTCGGGCGCCGCGGGCGGGGCGGCGGTTCGTTACTACGACGCGGGCTATCGTTCAGATTTCGTCGACATTCCGCTGAAGTCCGGCGAGGTCGGCATTGAGGGATCCGAGCTCGAATACAAGGTGCGCATGAAGACGGGCGGCACGATCGCCTATTCGTGGACGGTGACCGGGCTCGAGAATCCCGAAGAGTTCTACTACGACTTTCATGGTGAAGCGCCGGCAAAAGACGGCGGCGAAGCCACGGTGGTCGAGTATCGGCAGGCCACGGGCCGGCAATCGAGCGGCACGCTCGTGGCGCCGTTCGACGGAGTGTTCGGCTGGTATCTGCAGAACCAGTCGGTGAAGCCGGTGGTGGTGCGGCTGAAGATCAGCGGGTTTTATGAGCTGGTGCCGGCCGGCGAATATGGGAACGACGCGGGGATCGAGGCGAATAAAGCGGTGCCGTAGCGTTCTTGGCGCCTGCAACCAGTAGCCCTCAATCGCCGGGCGGCTGGGAAGGCGCTTCGAGCTAGCCGCACTGATGCTCTCCGAGCCGCCCGGCGATTGAGGGCTTCCGGACTCTTCCTCTTACGCCCTCTTACGCCTGGATCTTCACCTTGGAATTGTCACTGCCTTCACTCGCCGCCTGAACTCGCGTCGGCGGCAAGCCGCGCGCGCGTCGCTCCCCTCGCATCGTAATCGCGCGAATCAACAGCGCGAGCCCCATCCAGATCAGCAGTATCGCCAGCGGCACCATGATCACGAGCGGCCATACGACGCCGACTGCGGCGATCAACAATAACAACGCCCCTGAAACGCCGACGAGCCGTGTGTCCGTACGCGCCAGCACGCGCTGTTCCGAAAGCGCCGCGCTGACCGCGCGACCGATTCGCAATGCTCCCGCCGCGGCCCGCGAAGCACTTCCGCCCTGTTTCGTGGGCTCTCCGCGCGGCACCGCCGTGAGCCTCGGGCGCTTCTTGCGCGCCTCGAGCACGATCTCCGTCGCGTTCTCCAGGTCTTCGAGATACATCTCCTCCATCTGCGCCGCAAACGCATCGTTCTCGACCACGGCGTCGAGCTCGAAGTTGCCGATCCAGCTCGCCACGTTCAGGTTGCTGGACCCGACGCGCGCCCAACGCCCATCGGCGACGGCGGTCTTGGCGTGAAGCATCGGCCCGTTCCACTCGAACACGCGGATGCCGGCTTCGAGCAGCGGCCGAAAGCCGGCTTGCGACAAAGGTCTCAACACCGGGATGTCGCTGGATCCGGGGACGAGCAATCGCACGTCCACGCCGTCAACGGCGGCGGCACGTAGCGCTTGCACGTAAGGCGCAACGCCTGCGAAGTAAGCATCCGTCAGCCAAAGCGTGCGCCGGGCTGCGGCCGCGATGAGCTGATCGAGCCTGAAAATTCCGGTGGTGCCCGGTTCGTTGGCGACGATTCGCAGCGAGACGTCTCCGGCCGCGGGCACCGCTGCACGTGCGATGAGGTCTTCGGCGGCGAGCGGCTCACCGATCGCATCCCACACATGCGAGAACGCGCGCTCGATGTCGCACAACGCGGGCCCGCGCACCTCGATGCCGGTGTCGCGCCACGGCTCGATGTTGCGCGCAGCGTTGCCGACCCACATGTCGCCAACGCAGAGCCCGGTGACGAAGCCGACGCTGCCATCCACCGCGAGCACTTTGCGATGGTCGCGATGAAGCACGTCCATCGGACTCGTGAAGCGCAGACGGTTGAACTCGCGGACTTCGACGCCCGCGTCGTTCAGCGTTCGCCAGAATCGACGCGATGTCTTGCCGAGCGAGCCGAGCCAGTCGTGCACGAAGCAGACGCGAACGCCGGCACGCGCGCGCTCTGCCAGCGCCGCTGCGAATTCGCGACCGATGTGGTCGTCGCAGACGAAGTAATTCTCGAAATAGATCTTATCGCGCGCCGCGTGAATCGCTTCCAGCCACGCGGGATAGTTCTCGCTGGCGTTCTTCAACAGCCGGACGCTGTTGCCCTCGACGAGTGGTGCGCCCGCTGCGCGCGTGAACGCACGGTCCAGCAACGCACTTTCGCGCGTGGACGCCGCAGACAGGGGGACACTCTCGTTGGAAACCACGGCGTCGAGTCTACACGCATGACGCTACCGTCCTGTTTTCGTGACAGCGCGAGCCGAGCAGCCACAGCACACCGCGAAGGGGGTAGCATCCGGCGCAGCGACTGGACTTGCCAGAGGAGGCGCTCAAATGAACCGACGTGCCGAAGGGTTGACCTACATCGCTCTGGCTGCGGCGTTTGCCGTCAGCCTGACCGCGTGCAAGAAGCAGGAGATGCCCACTCCGACGACGCCTGACCCGAAGGCTGCACAGACCGAGGTGACGCATTCAGACGCGGGCACGACCACGACGTTTGCGCCACCGGCGGAAGGGCCGAAGGCTCCAGCCGCGAACTAGCGACGTCGGCGCTGCTCTGCGAATGCGCCAAAGGCAATATCGCTAACGCAGCTCGATGGCGAAGCGTTCGGCGGGTGTCGTTTCGTCGACGCGAGCAGGCGTGAGCAACACCACGTAACGCCCCGCCTGCAGATTGCCGCTGTCGACCACCGCACTGACGAGTCCATCCTCGCCGGGTGTCAGCCCACGGATGCGGCCGAGCAGGGTGGAGCGGCCGTCGGTATCCACGTTCTCGACTTCGACCTGGTACGGCGCTCCCGCCGTGCCCGAAGCCGGCAACATTTGCAGCTCGAGCGCGCTACGTGAAGCTGGCAGCGGAATCTGCAGCGCGGGCTCGGTGCCGCGCATGCGCACGAGAAGATACTTACCACCGATCGGCAGCGGCGTTTTCGCGTCGCCTATCAGTTCCTGAATCGTGGCCGCAACCGGCGGTGTTCCACGGTGGCCACCCTGCCAGGCCAGCACGCCTGCAAGCGCCATCATGACGGCGGCAGCGATGCTCAGAGGCAGCGCCCAGCGCCACCGGCGCGCGCGCATGAGGGCGTCGAGCTGTTGCCTGTCACGCAAAGTGGCGAGGCCTTCCTTCAGCCGCAGCGCCTGCTCGATGTCCCTGATCATGCTCGGGTGCTCGAGGTAGTAGGCCTCGAAGGCATCGACTTCGGCAGGCGAGAGCTGGTCCGCGAGATACCGGGCCACGATGTGTTCATCTTCGATCTGCTTGCGATCCATGGCCTTCAAGCCCCTATGAGCGCCAGTCCGATGGCCAGAAAGTCCGACCTTCCATAACCCCTGCGTTCCAGCAGCTCCCGGAACCGACCGCGTGCGCGGAAGATGACCCGGTTGAACTGTAAGTCGGTGAGCGCCAGCGACCGGCAAATTGCGCCCCTTTCTTCTTCCTGTAAGTAGAACCGGATTAACACCTCCCTATCCCGGGGGCTGGACATTTCTTTAAGGAGTTGCGTCACAACAGTGCCGAACTGGCCGCCCAGGATCGCTCGGGCCGGACGTTGCTCTCCCTCGGCGTCTTCGATCTCCGGCAAGGTCTCGGGACCGGAGACTGGGGATTTGTCCTTGCGACGGTAGTTACGAAGGTGATTGAGCGCGACCCGGTAGACATAGCCATCCAGCTGGCCACGGTGTTCGATCTCACCTGCCTCGAGCTTCTGCAGAGCGGTGACGATCGCATCCTGTAGCAGATCCGCTGCCAGATCCGGATCGCGAGTCACGCGGGTGAGTTGTGCCTTGAGACCGGACATGTCGCGAAGGAGCATTTCCTGCACTCCCTCATGGCCCGTGCTCGCACTGGTTAGGGGTACGTCACGCTCGGCCAATGCGATTCAACCTGCTGCTCCCTGCCCATACGATGAGGGCCGGATCAGTATAGCGGTAGTCGCCCGTATACTCCCGACCGCGCGAGATGTATCGAACTCGCACATTGGGAGCAAGGCCGCTTTGCAACTGCGGATACGGAGTGGGACACCACGCGTTGGATCGTCCAGCAGATTTCCAAAGCTGCCAGCCGCGGTATTCGTCACGCTCATTGTGGTGCTGCAGGCATTACCTACTCGCGCGGCGCTTGCAGTGACGTCAACAGTTGTGGCCCGGCCACGGTGTATCGAGTCACTCGCTGCGAATTCCACACTCATTGATCGAACGCTTTCGCTCGCAGGAAACGCCGAACGCCGCATTGAGCTGCCCGCGAGCATGCGCGGCGGCGACACACTCATCTATGCAGTGGAACGTGGCGTGGACGTCGTTTTAAACGCGCGTGACCCTTCCGACGTCTCGCTTGCGTTAGCGGATAATCCGGTCGCGAGGTCAGGGATACAACGGATGTGGTTGGCGGCTTCCGCACGCGGTCCCGTGCAACTCGTCATTCGGGGGCGCGAGCATGCGGGCGTGTCGGGCTCGGTACGTGTGCTCGCGGTCGCGACGTCACGCGCGTTGGAAACCGGTGACATTTCGTGTATCGCGCTGGAAAAAGGTCTTGCCGCAGCGGATTTCGCGTATGCGACCGCGCAGTCAACAACACGCGGCGAACGCGCGGCGCCAACTTCGCCTGCCTCGAATCCGCATGCGGCGTTGTCGGCTGCAGGCGCCCTCTATGAAAAGGCCGTCGCCACATTCGCTAGTGCTTCGCGTCTGGCTGAACGCGGTGAGGTTGAGCACGCACTGGCCGCGCTGAACTACTACGACCTCCAGGAGTGGTCGTCTGCCGCGAAGTTCGCGGAGCAGGCGGTCACAACGCTGGAGAACTCAGCCAGCACGTACGCACACGCGCGTGCCCAAGCGATTCTCGCAGCCGCTTGGCTCGAGATGGCGACGAAGTCGTCGTCTTCAGGCCAATCATCAGGGCAAACGCCAGAGACCCCGCGCGATTCGCATCTGTTGCTCGACCGCGCTCGTGCGCTGCTGGTGACGCTCGAACGATTCCACGCGCAGCGAAATGAGCCATACGACCGCGCCTTGCAGGTCAACAACATTGGGCTCGCCTATTTCTACGAGGCTCGCTTCGAGCCTGCGATTCAGCACTTCAATCGCGCGCTGGCGGAGTTCGAACGGCTCGGCGAGATTCAGCGCGTGGCCGTCGCCCTCCAGAACATTGCATTGTGCGAGTGGGGCCTCGGGCGACTGACGGCAGCGTTACCCCGCCTGCAGCGGGCCCTCAGCCTCATGGGGCCGCAGCCGTACCCGGACCTCTATCTCGCCACGCTCTACAGCAGCGCGCTGGCGCACTACGCCGCGGGCCGCTTTGATGAGTCGCTGCGGTTGCACGCCCAGGCGCTTGATGTGGCGACCAGTCTGCAGCTCGATCGTGCACGGGCACGCAGCTATTACGGCATGGGCGTTACGTACTATGCGATCGGCGACCGTGATCTCAGCCTGCGATTTCTCCGTAGCGCGCTCGAAATGCTGACACCCGACGTGGACGCGCGCGGTCGCGTAGCCGCCCTTCGTGCCCTGGCCGTCATCGAACACGAGCTGGGGGACTTCACGCACGCGTCAGCACACAACGCGGAAGCACTGTCGCTCGCAACGCCACCATCTGCACGTTCCCGCATTCTCATTCGCCTGGCGGCGGACTATGGGGCACAGGGCCAGTCGAACACCGCGCTCAGCATGCTGAACCCACTTGCAGGCACCGCGACGAACGGCGACGCGCTGGTTCAGGCGCTGGCACGCGCACAACGCGGCAAGCTCTATCGGGCTGCCGGCAATCTTGAAGCTGGCCGGCGCGACCTTGAATCGGCTGTCGCGACTTTGCGTACGTTCGAGGCGGTGTCGGACGAGTTCGATGCGCGCCTGGAGCTCGCACGCCTGGAGCACGAAGCGGGCGATGACGCGAAGGCACTCGTCACGCTGACCAAAGCGTTGAGCCTCTCAGGCGAATTGACCGCGCAGACGGCGAACCCGGAATACCGTGCGTCGATCGCGCAGTCCGTGCGGCCCGCGCTCGACCTGAAGATCGATTTGCTGTGGACTCGGTACACGGCACTGCTGGCCGCGCGGAACGTGACCGCTGCGCGTTCGGTCGCACTGGAGAGCCTGCGTACTGCGGACGAGTCCCGCGCGGTAGCTTTCGAACAGCTGCGCGCGCAGCGGTTCAACAGTGACGAAAATCCCGAACTGGCCGAGCTGCAACGAAAGGCGGCGGTTCTTTATCGGGATATCGCGGATCGCCGCTTCCAACTTTCAACACGCGAGGATCGCACCGGTCCGAATGACGCGGCCGCCCGTGCTCTTCGTGAAGATATCGCCCGGCTGCGTGCGCGGCTCGGCGTAGTCACTGCGGAATTGGCAGAGGGCGCTGCTCCACGCGAGAAGCTGCCTGTTGGGAAGCGTGTGGACGGCATCAGTGCCGTTCTCGCGGCGTCGCCCGAACGCGCTTTCGTCGAGTACTGGGTGGGAGGCCGCAACACCTACGCCTGGGCAATCGTCGGTGGCCAGGTGCGCTGGCTAAGACTTTCGGCTAGCGAACAGGTGGAGCGCGCGGCGCGTGGTCTGCATGACTCGATGCGTTCTTACGCAAAGACACCAGTTCGCGATCGCATGGACCGATCAGCGGAGCTCCATCAGCTTCTCATTGCGCCGCTGGTAACGCAGCTCGCCACGGCGTCTCAGATTACGTTCGTCCCTGACGGACCGCTTCACTACGTTCCGTTCGCAGCACTTCGTGACAGTTCATCCACGGAGCGGCCATGGCTGATTCAGCGTTTCGCTATCGCGTTAGCACCAGCGCTGCGCCTGATCTCTACAGACGCGACGTCGCGGCCGGCTGCATGGAGCAAGTCGCGCATGCTTTTGGTGGCTGATCCGGTCTATGGAGCTGATGATCAGCGACTGCAACGTGATGCGCGTGCGCGTCCCAGTACACCGGATCGCCTCAACGATCTGTTGCGCGTCCGATCCGGCGTGGATCCCGCGAAGCTCGGTCGGCTGTATTCCAGCGCACGCGAGGCGGAACGCATCCGCGCGCTGCCCGGACTCGGCCCCATCGATCGGCTCGAAGGCTTTGATGCCACCCGCGCGAACGTGCTTGCGCAGGATTTTTCCGCCTATCGCTTCATCCACTTCGCATCCCACGGAATTATCGATTCGGAGATCCCCCAGCTTTCCGCGCTCATTCTGGGAGGCTGGGGGCGCGAGGGCCGCGTTGCAGATCAGTACGTGCGCGCCGGCGACCTCATGGGTCTGACCTTCGACGCAGAAGTGGTTGCCTTGAGTGCGTGCGATACGGCGCTCGGACGCGAGTTTGCAGGCGAAGGTCTCATCGGACTTCGCTACGCGGCCCTTGCACGTGGAGCGCGTTCGGTTGTCGGCTCTTTGTGGCCCGTATCCGATGCGATTGCTGCAGATCTCATGACCGATATGTATCGGTACATCACCGCAGACGGGCAGCGGGTCGAGATGGCCCTGAGTAACGCGATTCGCACGACGCTCGTTCGCACGCCATCCCTCGACCCGGCCCTCTGGGCGCCGTTCGCAGTGTATGTATCACGCAACTGACGCACGACTAGAAGAACCCAGCGCACGAAGGACGACACGATGGACCTGACCCATTGGCTGCACACGCCCCACGTCGAGATCGATTTCAGGGAGAACTACGGCACCAAGCTTCTGGTTGGCCCGCCGGGTGGCAAGCCACGTTTCAAACTCGAGCCGAAGTACCTGTGCAACCCGCATGGCGAAGACCAGGTGGTGCAGTTCCGACTCAAATATCCAGGCGGATGCATGCTGCATAACTGGTCTGAGCTGCTGCTCACACCGCTTGGTACGCAGCCTGTGCCGCCGTTGCCAAACAAGCTGCCGCCCTGGGGCCCCGACAAGGAACCCGAGTACGCCGCGGGACTGGACTCGCTGATCGCCGCGCTTTACCGCAACGATACGCCACTAGAGCGGCTCGAGGCCTACCTGCCGCTGTTCATCGATCACAGCCCGGAGAGCAGGCGCCAGCCGACAGTCGATCGCGTGCGAATGGTCTATCTGAAGAACGCGGTGGCGGCGCCAAACCCGAACCTGGTGCTGATCGTGTTTTCGTACTACAGCGGCTATCAGATCCGACAGAACGGCGCGGGGAGCGGCCCGCCGGGGGATGGTTGAGTGTCGACGGTTCGCATGGCCAGTGGCCGCGCTCTATGCATCGGGGTAGAAGCAGAGTCCGATGCGCTGACGTTCGCCGAGATCGCGCGGCAGAAAGGATTCGACTCTCCTTTGCTACTGCTCGGTGAGAACGCAACGCGCGCAGCGGTTCGCGGGAGAATCGACGAGCTGGCCGCGGTGAGCGCGCCGGGCGACATCGCGCTGATCACATTCTCCGGTCATGGCGGACGTATCCGCCTCCGCGATCGCGCGGTCTCGCGCGAGCCAGTCGGGCTTTGGCAGCTCTACGACGGATCACTCAACGACGAGCAACTCAAGTCCGATCTGGGGCGGTTTCGCGCTGGCGTCCGCGTACTCGTGGTATCCGACAACTGCAGCGGCGGCATTCCTTCATTGCAAGCGACCCAGCTCAGTGAGTCGCTCTCTGCATCGGTGCTGGTGATTACCTCCTGCCGCAACGAACAGTATGCCGATGGTGCCGGCCTTCCCGGACACTTCGCCGCAGTGCTGGAACGCACGTGGAGCGGCGGCGCGTTCGCAGGCGCGTATTCGCAGTTCCACGCCGCGCTCTGCGGCGCCATGCCGGACTATCAGAAGCCCGACTACTATCGCGTGGGCCCGCCGAACGACGCCTTCGAGACGCAGCGGCCTTTCACGATCTGATCCAACACAAGAAGTCGTAATTGGCCCGCGCGGTATGACAGCGGCGAAAGTCCGTGGCCCGCGCGGGATTTCCGTTGTTATTGTCCGCACCCATGATCAACACCCCCTCCGCGCTCGTCGCCGCCGTTTACTGCACCTTGTTGCTCGCGGTGATCGGCTTGTGGACCCGACGTTGGGTGTGGATCGGCGCGCTGTCGAGCGCCGTGATCCTCGGCTACCTCTCCAAGGTGCTCGTGGGGCCGGCGTTGGTGTGGATCGTCGCACTGGCCGGTCTGTGTTTCGGTTATGAGCGGGCGAGGGCGCTCCCCTCGGGCGCCGCGCCGCGAATCGCATGGATGAGTCTGGCCGCGCTGGGCATTGTCGTGCTCAGCGTTCTGCTCGGGATGCACGCCTTACCCGGCTTCCATAACTTCCTCGTGCTCGACCGCGTCGTCCTCTCGGAAGGCGCGGAGCCGTTCACGCTGTATCTCAACTTCGACAAGACGCTCGTCGGAATCTGCATCGTCGGCTTGTGTCATCGCGCATTGCTGACCCGCGCGAGCCAGTGGCGCCAGGCATTGCGACGTGCCGCGCCGATCGTGCCGGCGCACGTCGCCCTGGTGGCCGCTGCGGCGTGCGCCATCGGGTATCTCACCTGGCAACCGAAATGGATACCGCTGTTCTGGATCTGGGCGCCCGTGAATCTGTTCTTTGTGTGCTTGAGCGAAGAGGCCGTGTTTCGCGGCTTCATTCAGCGCGAGCTCGCGACGGCGTTACGCGGGCTTCGCGCGGGCAACGCCATTGCCATCGTCAGCGGTGCGTTGCTCTTCGGGCTGGCGCATTTCGGCGGCGGCATCAGCTATGTGGCGCTCGCCACCGCGGCAGGTCTCGGATACGGCATCGTCTACTCCCGCACGCAGAGCATCGAGATGGCGATGCTGGCGCACTTCGCGCTGAACACCGCGCATTTCCTGCTGTTCACGTACCCGCGCCACCTTTGAGCCCCGCATTCGACCAGGAGGCCACGAGCGCCTGCATCGGCTGGGCGGTGGTGTTCTCGAGACGCAGTTTCCAGGTGCCGCCGGAAACAGGCTTGTTGAAATAGAGGGAGCGGAATGTCGCGCTGGCCGCGGCGTCGGTGCTCAGGTTTTTCCCGACGATCGCGCCGTGCTCATCGAGCAGCGTCGCGGACACTTCGCGGGCCGCCATGAAAGTGATGCCGAAATCGAGCGCCGCCTGCACAGGGATGTCGATGTCGAGCGTCTGTTTCGGCGCCAGCGTGACCGCTTTGGCGAAATCCGGCTTCAGTGAATCGGACGTAGCGCTGCTCGTCGCCGCGATGGCTCGCATCGCTGGATAGCCGACCTTGAGAAACTGCGCTCCCGAAACAGGCATCACCTCAGACGCCTGCGGGAGTGCCGGCCCGTGATCCCCGCGCGGGCCGATCGCGACGTGCGGCTTCACGAAGCTCGAAAAATCGGCGGTGCCGGTCAGCTCCGGGTGCAGGCTCTTGGACACTGCACGATCCACGATCGTCCAATGAGCCGACGGCACCGGAGTGAACCCGTCGTTCGGCACGATCGTTTTGCAGGTTGTCGGGAGCGGATTGCCGGCCAGCGCCGAGAACTTCACGCCCTTGCGATTCGCGTTCTGCTGATTGAACGCGGCCATCGAATCCTGGCGCATTTCCTGCACCACACGCGGGCTCGTGCCCGTCATTCGAAACGCAAAGTCCATGACGTCCGCGCACGGCGTGCCGAGGTTTGGCGTTCCGAGCATCACGAGATGCGAGACCTGTGGTCGGCCGTCGTCATACGCCGGCATGAGACGGTGGATGTAGTTACGCGCAATCAGGCCGCCGATGGAATGCGCGACGATATCCACGTGCCACGCGTTGCGATCTTCCTGCGCGTAGCGAATGTACTTCTGCAGCGTGTCCGCGTTCTGCTCGGTCGTGTTCGTTTGCTCGGACGAGAACACGTCTCGCCCGGTGTTGATGATGCCTTTGCTCGTGACCTCACCGACGGGGAAGGCTTTCCACTCGTAGGAATGCGAGGTCGTCAGGATGTTCTGCCAGGTTTCGAACGTCTTCCAGCTCGCCCACGGGCCATGCACCAGCACCAACGGCTTCGGCGCGATCTTCAGGTTGCGCGTGAGGTCGTTGACGAGTTTGTTCTTCTCCCACAGCTCGGACTTCACCCGCTGCACGAGGCGAGGACGGCCGTCGTCGAACCACGCGTAGCCAGAGGTATCCCACAGCAGCTCGACGTCTTTCGCTTCGCCGGGCTCGAGGTCGACGAACAGCGTGTGATCCTTCAGCGGCACGTCCGGCCCCGCGCCGTCCCACTTGTCGCCCGTGTACGTCTCCTTGAAGCTGACCAGGCCGCTGCGATGCTCAGCAGACGCGTTGAGCACGGTGGCCGTGACGCGCACCCAGTTGCCGTCGATCGTGCCGATCTGCTCGGTGATCTCACGCCAGTCATCCCAGTTCGGGAATTTCATGTCCTCGAACTTCACGTCGGTGAGCCGCAGAGGCGCGGCGCATCGCTGCAGATTCCACGTGATCGTTTCCGTCGCGCCGAACGCCGAGGTCGAGTAGCTGCCGCTGAGCCGCGTGGCGTTCTCAGGGTCGACCCGATTGCGACCATCGCTCGTCAGCGAGCCGCCTTCGATCGCCAGGTGCTGTTCCGGATAATTCGTCGTCTTGCCTTCTTTCTTCGTGCACTGACCGCTGAAGCTCGAGGATTGCTTGCCCGCGACGGTGCCATCGATGCGCGGCGCCGAAACGCCGACCGTGTACGTGCCATCGTCGTTGACGCCGACGGTGACGTTCGCGACATCCGAGCCCGTGCCGGTGGAAGTGGTCTCGTTGACGAACGTGCCCGTCATCTCCTGCCACGACTTGCCCTGGTCGCAGGAATTTCGTTCCTTCGCGATCGTGGTCTCGTGCGTCGAGCCCTGGTGTTTGACGGTGGCGCGGCCGACATTCGAACCGTTGCCCTCCGGGCTTTCGGTCACTGCGATGAGCGCCTTGTAATTGTTGTGCATCTCGAAGTCGGTCGTGTCCCGGCCGCGGTTCGACACGCGCTCCACCGTTTTGCTGTTCGTGACGGACTGCGTGCGCAGGTATGAAACCGTGCCCGTCCAGCCGCTGGAGGCACACATCTGCCCGGCCGCGGGTGGGGCCGCCGCCACCGCGCCGGCTGCAGCGAGCAGACCGAAAAACATTCCGCAGGGACGCAGGATCATGGGAGGGTTTCCGCTGGGCTTCTCCTGGAAGAAGAGCGGGAAGCCCGCGAAAACCAGCTCAACGGCCGTTGCGCGTCATTTGTAGGTCCAGCGGCCTGCCATCCCACGGGCGCACGTTGACGGGTGTGTAGCCCAGTGCCGAGAAAACCAGTTCGTGCCCGGCAAGCCCTGCTGGCAGGTAGCCGACGCCATCACTCCCAAGCGGCAGGTGGATCGTCGATCCGAGCGCCAGGCTGCCCGTCTCGAGGGCCAATACTTCGCGCAGCGCGCGGCCATCGTCAGCGTCGCGCACCCGCACTTCAACGCCAGGTTCGGAAGGCAGCGGGATCGTCATCTCGAACACCGTGCCGCTGTACGAGATCTGCTTTCTGGCCAAGGCGTACCCCGGCTTGTAGACCACGATGAGGAAATCGCCGTTCTCCAGCGGCGCAAGCGTGAAGCGTCCGGTCGCGTCAGAGGTGCTGCGCAAACGCGTTCCCGATCCACTCGACTCCGTTGGCAACAGCTGGAGGGTCGCGTTCGCCAGCGCCGTGCCAGTGCTTTCGTCGATCACGCGCCCGAGAAGGCCGCCGGGCGGAACGTCGATGTCGAATTCCGTGTTGCCGTGAACCCGAATGGGCCGCGTCACGTAACCCGCGAGTCGCAGCGTGTAGTCACCCTCGGCGAGATCCTCGAATGTGTAAGTTCCGTCCCCGGACGTTTGCACGTTGTAGTGAAATTCGGTCTGCGCAATGGCTGGTCGTGGCACCACTTGCACGCCTGGCAGCGGCGCGCCGCCGCGAGTCACGCGACCGGTGAGGCGCGTGCCTGCGGGAAAATCGAAATTCACCGTGGCATCGGCATTGGCCGGCATGTCGAGGGTTTTCGAGAGCTGACGGCGCATCGCGATCTCGGCCACGACGACAACGCGCCCGGCAGGAACGCCGCGATAGGTGTAGGCGCCGTCCGGCTCAACGGTGACGTCGCCATATGGAAGCCCGACGCTGTTATCGCGCCGAATGCGGATTCTGACCTGGCGCAGTTCCTCGGGACGCGGCACGGTCACGACGCCGGTGATGCGATGGCCGCCCGCGAGTGCCAGCACGATATCTTCGACGCGCTCGTTTTTTGCCAGCGACACCTCGCGCTCGGCGAGGCCCTCGAGCGTTTGCCCGATGACACGATACTGACCGGAAGCGAGATGCTTGAACGAGAATTCACCGGATTCGGGCGTACCGTGCGTCGTGCTGACCGTATCGGTAAGGTTGATGAGGCTGATGGAGGCGGCTCGCGGCGTGACACCGTCTGAATCCGTGATGCGACCCGCAATCGTCCCGCCAGTCCAAAGCGCGATCTGCACGGGTTCGGCATCGGCGCTCGCGATGAGCTCGTACTCTTCCTGCGCGTAATCTTCCGCGGTGATCTGCAGCGTGATGGGACCGGCTGGCACGCCGCTGAACGCGAACGAGCCGTCTTTTGCAGATCGCGTGGTGGGACGCGAACGCCAGTTCTTGCCGAAGCGATCGGCGTCTGAGTCGCGCAAGCTCAGTGTGGCATTGGCAACGCCGACGCCAGACGTTTCGTCGTAGACCCGGCCACGGATCGTGAAGCCAGCGGGTGCAGGCTTTTGCACGGGCGGCACGCCGGCCGTCGTGATGCCGGCGTTCGGTGAGTCGGCAGTTGTTGAGGTGCGTTCGTCTGCAGACTGTGCAGAGTCTTTCGCGGCGGTGAGCGAACCTTTCAGTGGATCCACGCTGACCGCGGCGTCATCGCTCGTAACGTACCGCGCGTGGCCGATCCACACGACCAGCGAGACGACGCACGCTACAGCCAATAAACCTGCTGCAATCCGGCGGCGAACGATCGAATCCATGACGCAGGCACGCCGTCCCTATTCCAAAGCGCAGCGTACGAGAATGCGCCGTGCCTCAGGAGGCCGCAAGCATCGGGCGAAGCGCGCTCCCTCGCCGGGCTCGCACTACTGGGCCACGCTTTCGGACCAGCGCTTTCGGATCAGCGCAATTGGAGCAGTGCTATCGGATCAGCGCTACCGGATCAGCGCCCGCGTCTCTTCCGCCCAGAACACCGCGTCTACATAGGCTGCGCGAATCACGTTCTGCGGCAGGCCGCAGAAGCTCACTTCTTTCCAGCGCCCGCGCTCATACGACCGCACACAGTGAAGCGCGGCGCCGAGCTCGCCGTCTTCCGAAACGAGCGCATCAACGATAGTGGGCGCCAGCGGCAGCTCTTCGACCAGTTGTCCGATGGGCACGCCGGTGAGCACGTTCAGCATCGAGAACAGGCCGGTGATGAAATACGGTCCGGCATCGTTTGCGCCGATGAGTCGGCCGAGTTGCTCGCACATGCGGGCGCGCGCCATCGCCACGACGAGCAGGTTCGGCGGACGGTCGTCGAAGCCCTGCAGCGCGACGAGCGAACACAGCTGACGCAGCGGATCGAGCCCGAGGATCACGATGGCCTGGCGGATCGAGTCCACCTTGCGCGGCAGGTTGTAGAAGCTCGAGTTGATACAGCGGAGCACGCGGTAGGACATCGACATGTCCTGCGACACGAGCTGCTCGATCTCGTTGATCGATTGATCGGGTTTGCTCAGCTCGGTGAGGAGCCGCAGCGTGCCGATCCGGCTCGACGGCACCCGCACCGTACGGAACGTTTCCGGATGCTGCAGGAAGTCGCCCTGGAAAGCATCGAAGCCCAGCGCCATGCAGCGCTCGAACTGCTCGACGCTTTCGACTTCTTCTGCGATGAGCTCGAGGCCACGGCCCTTCAGCTCGCGCACCGTCGCTTCGAGATCCGCATCCTGTTCGCGCGAAAGCGCGACCTTCACGATGTCCGCAACGTCCAGCAACCCGCGCTTGCTCTGCCGCGACGAGAAATCGCCCACTGCGATTTTGTGGCCGCGAGCTCGCAGCGCGCGAAGGGCATCGAGCACTTCGGGCGTAGCCGGCAGATCGTCGAGCACTTGTATGACGACACGCTCCGGCTGCACGGGAAGCAGATGATCGCTGCCGGCGAGCAGCTCGGGCGGAAAGTTGATGTGCACGGGCAGTCCGCCCGCGAGCCGGTCGAGCCCGATTTCGAGCGCGGAATTCGCGATCACGCGCAACGTGGCGCGGCGCGCGTCCGTCACCATCGCCTTCAGGGCCGAGGCGGACTCGCGGTACAGCAGCTCATAGGCGACGACGGTCATCGCCGCGTCGTACACCGGTTGGCGCGCCACCATTGCGAGCGCTTCGGTGGCTGAGGAATGGCTCTCTCCGCCCTTGTCGACAGTCATGAATCTTCCTTCGGCAGGCAGGCCGCGAAGTTAAGGGGATCAGGGGGTTGGCGCGGTGGCGGACGTCGCATTCCAGCAAGCCGGGAGCGGTGTCGTCCCAGCTTGGCTACCTGATCCGATGGGTGTGTGGCGCATCGTGCGAGGAAGGTGTCTCTGCGACCTTCTGGTGCGTTCGCACCATAATCTGCCCCCGCTGGGTGCAAAATGCCGGCAATATCCCCCCTTCCGATGCGCCCGGAAATTGCACAGCCCGGGTCTCGCACCTTTTAACTTCTGGCGAATACATAGACCGTGCGCTTCCCCTTCGGGGCGGCTCGCGCGGCTCCGCGGAGAGGCCCCTTGTCCATTCACGTAGCGCTCAACCACGTCACGCATTACCGGTACGACCGGCGCGTCGCCTTGAGCCCGCAGGTCGTCCGGCTCCGGCCGGCGCCGCATTCACGCACTCGCATCCTGTCGTATTCGATGAAGGTCACGCCGGCCAAGCATTTCATCAACTGGCAGCAGGACCCTCAGTCCAACTATCTCGCCCGGCTGGTCTTCCCGGAGAAGACCGAAGAGCTGCGCATCGAAATCGATCTCGTGGCCGAAATGGCCGTGCTGAACCCGTTCGATTTCTTCCTAGAGTCCTACGCGAACAAATTCCCCTTCAAGTACGTTGAGGCCGACAAGCGAGAGCTCGCGCCGTACCTGATCACGCAGCCGCTCACGCCACGCTTTGCCGCGTATCTCGAGAGCATTCCGCGCGAAGAGCAGAGCACGATCGATTTCCTGGTCGGGCTGAACAGCAAGCTCGCCAGCGACATTCGCTATCTCATTCGCATGGAGCCCGGCGTTCAGACGCCCGAAGAAACGTTGGTGAACGCCAGCGGTTCTTGCCGCGATTCCGGCTGGCTGCTCGTGCAGTTGTTTCGGCACCTGGGACTCGCAGCGCGTTTCGTCTCCGGCTATCTGATACAGCTCGTTGCAGACGTGAAGTCGCTGGACGGTCCTTCTGGAACGGAAGTGGACTTCACGGACCTGCACGCCTGGTGCGAGGTTTACCTGCCGGGCGCCGGGTGGATCGGACTCGATCCGACGTCGGGCTTGCTCGCTGGCGAGGGCCACATTCCGCTGGCCTGTACTCCGGAGCCTTCGAGCGCAGCGCCGATCACCGGTGAGGTCGAAGAGAGCAAGGTCGAGTTCTCGCATTCGATGAGCGTGACGCGTGTGTGGGAAGCCCCGCGCGTCACCAAGCCGTATACCGAAGAGCAGTGGCGCGACATCAATCGCATGGGGCGGGAGATAGACGCGGATCTCAACGCGCTCGACGTGCGCCTCACGATGGGTGGCGAGCCCACGTTCGTTGCGCTGGATGATCCGGATGGCGCCGAATGGAACACGGCCGCCCTCGGTCCGACAAAGCGCCTGCTCGCAGCAAATCTCTACAGGCGGCTCAAGGAGAAATACGCCGTTGGCGGACTCGCGCACTACGGCCAGGGCAAGTGGTATCCGGGCGAACCGCTGCCGCGCTGGTCGCTGAACTGTTTCTGGCGCAAGGACGGCCAGCCGATCTGGGAAAACGCCGATCTCATCGCGGACGAGAGCATCAAGTCCGACATCGATGCGAACACCGCGCAGCGCTTCATGGCGTCCGTCGCTATGTTCCTCGGTGTGTCGCCCGCGTTCGTGTTCGGCGCATACGAAGACACCTTCTATTACTTGTGGCGCGAGCGACGATTGCCCTCGAACGTCGATCCCTTCGAGTCGAACCTCGAAGACGCGATCGAACGCGAACGTATCGCACGCATTTTCGATCAGGGCCTGGATGCGGCGGTCGGCTACGTATTCCCCATCGCGAGGAGCAATGATGGTCGCCGCTGGGAAACGGGCCCGTGGTTCCTTCGCCGCGAGCGCTGCTACCTGATTCCCGGTGATTCGCCCTTGGGTTTCCGCCTGCCGCTCGACTCCATGCCGTGGGTCGCACCAGCGGATTACCCCTACACGCACTCGCCGGATCCGTCGCAGGCGTTCCCGGCCCTCGCGCAGCACGCTGCGATTCGTCGTCAGCTGCACGACTTCAATCCTTCCAGCACAGACCTGAACGAGATCGCTCGTGTGCAGGCGGAGACGGAAGCGAAGTGGCGTGAGGAAATCGTCCGAGCGCGAGGCGATCTCGACGGTGGGCCTCTAGCGGCGCGCAAAGATCGCGGTGGACGTCCACCTCGACCGTCCACGGGCACAACGCGCGCGCCCATGTCGCAGGAGTCGGCAAGCTGGATCACGCGCACGGCGATGTGCGCAGAGCCGCGCGACGGCGTGCTTTACGTGTTCATGCCGCCCACCAATCGGCTCGAGGATTACCTGGAGCTCGTGACGGCCGTTGAAGCTGCTGCGGACTCGCTGTCGCAGCCCGTCATCATCGAAGGCTACGAGCCGCCGCGTGATCCGCGCCTCAAGCGTTTCAGCGTGACGCCGGACCCTGGCGTCATCGAAGTGAACATTCATCCGTCTTCCAGCTGGGAAGAACTGGCAGATCGCACCGAGCATCTCTACGAATCCGCGCGGCAGTCTCGTCTCATTGCTGAGAAGTTCATGCTGGACGGCCGCCACACCGGCACCGGTGGCGGCAATCACTTCGTGCTCGGCGGCGCGACCGCGCCAGATTCCCCGTTCCTGCGGCGGCCAGACTTGTTGCGCAGTCTGCTCAGCTACTGGCACAACCATCCGTCGCTGTCGTATCTGTTCTCTGGCTTGTTCATCGGCCCGACTTCGCAGGCGCCGCGCACAGACGAAGCCCGCAACGATTCGCTCTACGAGCTGGAGATCGCGTTCAAACAGATGCCGCCGCTCGGTCATGACGCGCCGCCCTGGCTCGTCGACCGTCTGTTCCGCAATCTGCTGATCGACGTGACGGGCAACACGCACCGCGCCGAGTTCTGCATCGACAAGCTCTACTCGCCAGATGGCCCCACCGGCCGACTCGGCCTGCTGGAGTTGCGTGCGTTTGAAATGCCGCCGCATGCGCGCATGAGCCTCACGCAGCAGCTGCTGCTGCGTTCACTCGTTGCGCGGTTCTGGCGTACGCCATACGCGCCTGAACGCCTGGCGCGTTGGGGCACAGAGCTGCACGACCGTTTCATGCTCCCGTATTTCGTGGAGCAGGATTTCGCCGACGTTCTGGCAGAACAGCACGAGGCCGGCTACGCGCTCCAGAAAGAGTGGTTCGCACCGCATTTCGAATTCCGCTTTCCCATCCATGGTGAATTCGCCACGCGGGGCATCGAGGTGGAGCTGCGCCATGCGCTCGAGCCTTGGCACGTGATGGGCGAAGAAGGCGCTGCGGGTGGCGCGGTGCGTTACGTGGATTCGTCCGTCGAACGCATGCAGGTGAAAGTGACTGGCCTTCCGCCAGACCGTTACATGATCGCGTGTAACGGCAGGCAGATTCCGCTGCGGCCCACTGATCGCGTTGGCGAGTTCGTCGGTGGCGTGCGTTACCGCGCGTGGGCGCCGCCTTCGGCGCTCCACCCGACGATCGGCGTCCAGGCTCCGCTGACCTTCGATCTGGTGGATACGTGGTCGCAGCGCTCGTTGGGGGGTTGCCAGTATCACGTGATGCATCCGGGAGGTCGCAACTATGCGACGTTCCCTGTCAATGCGTTTGAGTCCGAGAGCCGCCGCCTCGCGCGATTCTTTAGAATGGGCCACACGCCGGGAGGCCTCGTCGTGACGCCTGAGGCGTCGAGCCTGGAGTTCCCGTTCACACTTGATCTGCGCAGGGGATGATTGGGCACCCAATGGCTGTCGGGGGGGCAAGATCCGAGGGCTGCCTCGCGACATATGTCGCCGACGCCCGCCGCTATGACGAACTGCTCGATGAGAAGGGGTCGGTGCGCAAGCACTGGCGGCAGCTCATCGACCGCGTCGCCGCCGGCGATGGCACGGGTGCCGGGCGCCGCGGGCTGGAGCTCACGCGTCGTCTCATCATCGAGAATGGCGTCACCTACAACGTTTACGCGGATCCGCAGGGCGCCGATCGTCCGTGGGGCCTCGATCCACTTCCGCTGGTGCTCACGGCAGAAGAATGGGCTGCGATTGAGAGCGGCGTAGCGCAGCGGGCGAACGTTCTCAACGCGCTGCTCGGCGATCTCTACGGCCCACAACGTCTGCTGGCGGAAGGCGTTGTGCCGCCGGAGCTGCCGTTCGGTCATCCCAATTTTCTGTGGCCGTGCCACGGCATCAAGCCGAAGGCCGGTAGCTGGCTGCATGTGTACGCAGCGGATCTCGCACGCGCGCCGGACGGACGCTGGTGGGTGCTGTCGGATCGCACACAGGCTCCCTCTGGCGCCGGCTATGCGCTGGAGAACCGAGAGATCGTTGAGCAGGTATTGCCAGATTCGATACGCGACCTCGGCGTGCGTCGCGTACGCGGCTTCTTCGGAAACTTGCGCGAACGGCTGCTCGCGGACGCTGCGGGAACGGACGACAAGCCGCTCGCGGTGTTGCTAACTCCGGGTCCTTTCAACGAAACGTACTTTGAGCACGCGTACATCGCGGGCCAGTTGGGTATTCCACTCGCCGAAGGCAGCGATCTCACCGTTCGCGGTGACACCGTTTACCTGAAGACGCTCGGCGGCCTGCGTCGCGTTCACGCGATTTTTCGTCGCCTCGATGACGACTTCTGCGACCCAGTGGAGTTGCGCAGTGACTCCGCGCTGGGTGTACCCGGTTTACTCGGCGCCGTGCGCGCAGGTCGCGTGATGGTTGCGAACGCGCTCGGAACCGGCGTGCTCGAATCGGCCGCCTGGCTCGGCTTCATGCCGGGAATCTCTGAGCGGCTGACGGGCAAGAAACTAACGTTGCCCGCCGTGGCAACGTGGTGGTGTGGTGAGCCACCAGCGCTCGACTACGTACTGGCGCATCTGGAAGAGCTGGTGATCAAGCCTGCGTATCCGAACCAGCACTTCGAGCCGGTGTTCGGCCGCGATCTGACCCGAGAGACTCGACCCGCACTCATCGAACGCTTGCGCGCGCGACCGTATGCGTACGTCGCGCAGGAGCACGTCGCACTGTCTCAGGCTCCCGTCTGGCGACAGAACGGATCGCTTGGCCTTTCCGCCAGGTCGCTCGCCATCCGTGTGTTCGCTGTCGCGACCGAGAGCGGCTATCGAGTGATGCCCGGCGGACTCGCGCGCGTTGCTGCCGAAGCTGCGGCGGACGTCGTGTCGACCCAGCGTGGCGGCGGCAGCAAAGACATCTGGGTGATCGCGAACGCGAACTCGGAAGACGCTGCTGCCGACGTCATCGTCTCTGCGCCCGCGCTCGTTCGGCAGGACGATCTGCCGTCGCGGACCGTAGAGAATCTTTTCTGGCTGGGTCGCTACGCCGTTCGGTGTGAAGACAAGGCGCGGCTCATCCGCAGTACGCTCGCGGTGCGTGTCGACGCGACCGCTTGGCGATTGGCGGTCAAGTTCTGCCGTGACCTCGGATTCGTGGGCCCGACGCTCGATCCATCGGAAAGTCTGCGGGACGACCGTAATCCCCAAGGCATCGTCGCCGATGTGAAGCGTCTGGCGTGGTGCGCGTCGCAGGTTCGCAGCCGTCTTTCCGGCAGCTACTGGCGCGTGGTGCTGGATCTGCAGCGGCAACTCCAGCGCGCCTCCATTGCTCGCGGGGAGCCGCGAGAGGCGTTGGATAGGCTGATCCTGTCGCTGTCCGCGCTCGCGGGCTTCGCTTTCGACGACATGACTCACGACGAAGGTTGGCGTCTCATGCGCGTTGGCCGCCGTCTCGAGCGCCTGCAGTTTCTTTCTGGCCTGCTGGCGCAGCATCTGGAATCGCCCAAGCCCGGCCGCTCGACTCACGTGGAGTGGCTGCTCGAGGCGTGCGACAGCCTGGTGATCTATCGCTCGCGCTATGTGGCTGCGCCACGCCTCGGTCCCGCGTTGGATCTGCTGATTCGAGACGTGCAGCATCCGCGCGCGTTGTCGTTCCAGTCCGAGGCCATCAGCCGCGATCTCGCGAGTCTTGCAGCGTCGCTCGGCGGGCAGCCGGTCGAGGGCGTCGGTAACGCAGTGCCTTATCTCGATGACTCCGCGTTGTTCGCGCTGGAAGGCGACACAGCGCAGGCTGCTGAAGAGCGCTTGCAGCTTGCGCATGAGCTTCGGCAACTCGCGAAGGCCGCAGCTTACTTGTCGGATCGGCTGTCGATGCGCCACTTCTCCCACACTGACGCAGACGCGCGAGCGGTGGCGATATGAGTCCGCCCATCCGCTATCGAGTGCTGCACGAGACGTCGTACGCCTATGGCAGCGACGTCGTGCACTCCCATCAGCTGCTGCATCTCGTTCCACGGCCGACGCCATTTCAGGAATGCGTCGAGCACTCAGTGCAGATCTCGCCCTCCGCGTATCAGCGGCGCGATGAGTCAGACGCGTTCGGCAACATCGTGACGCGTGTGGAATTGGAACACGCGCATCGTCGCCTCGAAGTCGCAGCGGCGATGGAAGTTGAAGTGCACGCCCGCCCGATCGTGCGCCCTGCGAATTCCGATCCGTGGGAAACCGTGCGGGAATCGCTCTCGTACAAGAGTGGCCGCTGGCCTTCGCGGGAAGTGCTTGAGGCCTGCCGCTTCAGGCACGAATCGCCGTACATCCGCGTGAAGCAGGCGTTCAACGAATTCGGTGCGGAGTGCTTCCAGCCGGGCCGGCCCGTGCTGCTGTGTGCGGAAGCGTTGATGCAGAAGATTCACCGCGAGCTGAAGTACGCGCCCGGCGAGACGAACATCGCGACGCCGCTGTCCGAGGTGCTGGAGAACCGCCGCGGCGTCTGCCAGGACTTCGCGCACCTCATGATTGCGAGTCTTCGCTCGCGTGGTCTCGCTGCTCGCTACGTCAGCGGTTATATCCGTCTGCGTCCTGCTATTCCGCCGGCTGCGGATTGCGGAGAGGGCGATCCCGCGTCGCGCGCCGTGCAGCCAGCACGCTCACCGGAACCGCAGCTCGATTGGGTAGGTGCCGGCGCCTCTCACGCATGGGTGTCTGTCTACAGCCCGCCGTTCGGATGGCAGGAGCTCGATCCCACCAACAACGTGCGCGTCGGCACAGATCACATCGCTATCGCATGGGGACGGGACTTCGGCGATGTCTCGCCGTTACGCGGAGTGATTCTCGGCGGCGGCTCGCATCACCTCTCGGTGTCGGTGACTGTCGAGCCTTTGTAGTCAGGCGTGGTACGGCAGGACGCCTGCGAACTACTCCGTCTTGACAGTGACTTCGACCTTGATGCCGAGAAAGTCTTCCGGCCGGCCGTTGTAAGTGCCCGCTAGAGGAATCGCCTGCGAAGCGTCGCGAGCGACGGCGACACGAATCAGGTTGCGGCCGCCGACGAGTGCGTTTGTGGGGTCGTACTCGATCCACCCGGCGCCCGGCAGAAAAATCTGCACCCAGGCATGCGTGGCACCGCCGCCAACCATGCCACCGGCCGCGCCGATCAGGCTCGCATCGTAGAGATAACCGGAAACGAAACGCGCGGCGAGGCTGAGGCTGCGCACCGCTTCCATCATGAAGATGGCGAAGTCGCGGCAGGTGCCGCTACCAAGCGTCAACGTCTCGAGCGGCGTCTGCACGCCCTCAGCTTCGCGCGCTGCGTATTTGAACTGCTGCTTGATCTGCTGAGTCATGCGCATCAGCACTTCGAGCGTGGCGCCGTTGGGCGTTTCGGACAGCATCTTCTTCGCCCATTCGTCGATCTTGTGCTCGGGATCGATGTAATGCTTTTCCTTGGTGCGGCCCAGATCGGCCGTGTCTTCCGCCGAATAGCTGAACGGAAATTTTTCGGCGTAAGGCTCGATGCTGATCGAGCGCTCCGTCGACGGGAAGTGCTCGGCGCGGAAGGAAGATTCGAACACCAGCTCGGTGGCGGGCTTCGTAAAGCTGGCGATCGCGATAGAGTTGCCGAACACATCGTGGATCCAGCGCATCGCGCTGGCCGGCGGTGTGATCACGAGCGCTGTGTCGAACAGCCGCAGGTCATGACTGTCGCGCGGGCGGGACATGAGACGGTGCTCGCCGAACTGCACAGGGCGGGCGTAGGAATAGGTCGTCTTGTGCCGGACGTTGAGGACGGTCATGGGAGTGGCTGCCAGGGAGGAGCCGGCAACGGTGCCGGCGCCCAGCAACAACTCGCCGCAATGGCACCGGTTCCCGTGCTGCGTTGGCGGCTTCCGTGGACTCTCGGCGAGGCCCGCCGACGCTCCACCGAGGTGCGTGCGACGTGTTGGGGCGCAGCCGATTGCGCGCCCCGGAACAGCCTTACAGCTTCGCTACCACGTTATCCACTTCGTCTGCGCTGCCGAGAATCACCGGTACGCGCTGGTGGATGTCTTTTGGCTGCACGTCGAGGATGCGTTGCCCCGGTGCCGCGAGCGCCTTGCCGCCAGCCTGCTCCATCAGCATGGCCATGGGATTGGCCTCGTACATCAGGCGCAACTTGCCGTTCGGTGACTTCTTCGTGGGCGGATACATGAAGACGCCACCCTTCAGCAGGATGCGATGAACGTCTGCCACCATCGACCCAACGTAGCGGCTGGAGTAGCTCTGCTCCTGGGCCCAGTCGAGATACTTCTGGTAGCCGTCCGGGAAGGTGCGCCGGTTACCCTCGTTCACTGAATAGCTCTTGTGCTTCGAGGGTGTGCGCAGCCCGCGCTCCACCAGCATGAACGCGCCGATGGAGGGATCGAGCACGAACATGTCGACGCCATGTCCGACAGTGAGCATGAACACTGTTGACGAACCATAGAGCACGTAACCCGCCGCAACTTGCTGCGCACCTGGCTGAAGGAGCGACGAGCGAGAATCTTTGGCGCGACGATCGTGACGCAAGATGCTGAAGATGGTGCCAACGCCGCCGCACACATCGAGGTTTGACGAGCCATCGAGTGGATCGAACAGCACGCAGTAGCGGCGGTCCGAGGTCGCGTCCTCGCGAAGAATGACGGGCTCTTCGTTCTCCTCCGACGCCACGATGGCCACGCCGTCGCGCCCTCCAAGCGTGCCGAGCAGGACTTCGTTCGCGATGACGTCGAGTTTTTGCTGCGTTTCGCCCTGAACGTTTTCCGCACCGGCGCTGCCAAGCACATTCTCTAGCCGCGCCCGACGTACCTTCGCCGCGATGATCTTCGAGGAGATCGACAGCGCCGACAGGATCCACGACAGCGTCCCTGTCGCCTCCGGGAAGCTCGCCTGCTGCTGCAGGATGTGGGCCTGGAGCGAAACGATGGGGCCGATGGAAGGTGTCGGGGTCACAGCGGGCGTTGCGGACATGGAAGCTGCCTGTTTTTCGGATGCGTGAAGGAGGTCGGCGCAGGGTGCGCGAAATTTGACGCGCAGGGTAGCTGCGCCGCGTTGCGAATTACGCGCGGCGCGTCTCGGTTTCGAGTCGTTCCGTGTGCTCCAGCCATTGAGCCTCCACCTGTTCCACTTCTCGGGTCAGGCGCCCCTGCTGCTCGGTGAGCTTGCGCAGCCGGTTCTTGGCTGATTCGGCATAAATCTCCGGCGATTCAAGCTGTGCCTGCAAGTCGGCCTGCAACTTGGCAAGCCGTTCCAACTCTTTCTCGCACTTCTCCACCGCCGCCCGCAGCGGCGTGAGTCGATTGCGCTTTTCGGCTTCCTCGCGCTTGCGTTGCTTGCGCTGTTCCGCGGTTTCGACCGAAGTGCCTGGGGTGTCGCGCGCAGTCGCTGTGGCTGGCGTTATCGCAGCCGCACTCTTGGCCGCCCGGCGATTGAGGGCTTCTTCGTTCTTCTTCTCCGTCTCTACCAACCACTTCGCGTAATCGTCGAGATCCCCATCGAACGTCTCAGCCTTCCCGTCATGCACGACATAAAGCTCATCCGCCACCGTGCGCAACAAATGCCGGTCATGCGACACCACTACCACCGCCCCTTCATAGTCCTGAAGCGCGACCGTCAGCGCCTGCCGCATTTCCAGGTCCAGGTGGTTGGTCGGCTCGTCCAGCAGCATCAGGTTCGGCCGCAGATAAGCCACCAGCGCCAACACCAATCGTGCCTTCTCGCCGCCCGAAAACGGCGCAATCGGCTCGAACACACGGTCGCCGCGAAAGCCGAAGCTGCCGAGGTAATCCCGCAGCTCCTGTTCCGTTGCTTTCGTGGCGCGCGGCGCGCCGAATCGTTTCAGGTTGGTGAGCGGGGAATCGTTCACGTTGATCTGTTCGAGCTGATGCTGCGCGAAGTAGCCGATCTTCAGGTCGCGCGCTTCGGTGCGCGTGCCTGAAATCGGCGGCAGCACACCGGCGAGCATCTTCATGTAAGTGGATTTGCCCGCGCCGTTGCGCCCGAGCAGTCCGATGCGATCGCCGGGCGACAGCGTGAGCGAGATATTGCTCAACACGGCGTTTCCACCATAGCCAACCGACTGCTTCTCGAGGGCCAGCAGCGGCTTCGGCAATTTCTCGGGCGCGGCGAAGGAGAACGTGAAGGGCGTATCGATGTGCGCCGGCGCGATGCGCTGCATGCGTTCGAGCGCTTTCAGGCGGCTCTGCGCCTGGCGCGCTTTCGTTGCCTGCGCGCGGAATCGCTCGACGAACGATTCCATATGTTTGATCTCGCGCTGCTGACGTGCGTACATCGAAGCCTGCTCTGCCATCGTCGCCGCGCGCTGATCTTCGAACTGCGAGTAGTTGCCGCGAAAGGCCTGCGCCTTGCCGTGTTCGATGTTCACGACACGATTGATCACGCGATCCAGGAATTCACGATCGTGCGCGATGAGCAGCAGCGTGCCGGGATAATCCCGCAGCCACTGCTCGAGCCACAGGATGGCATCGAGGTCGAGATGGTTCGTCGGCTCGTCGAGCAGCAGCAGGTCCGAGCGACACATGAGGGCTTTGGCCACGTTCAGTCGAACGCGCCAGCCGCCCGAGAATTCCCGCACGGCGCGCGTTTCGTCTTCGGTCGCAAAGCCCAGGCCGTGCATGAGTCGCGCGGCACGGCTGCGTGCATCGTATCCGCCCGCGGCGGCGTAAGTGGCGTAGTGCTCGCCGAGGCGTGCCCCGTCTTCTTTCGCCTCTGCGTCTGCGATGCGGCGCTCGATGGCGCGCAGTTGTGCGTCGCCGTCGAGCACGAATTCGATCGCGTGCTGGTCGGTGGCGTCCAGCTCCTGCGAGACGTGGGCGATTTCCAGATTGCTGGGCATCTCGAACGTGCCCGCATCCGGCTGAAGCTCGCCGCGCACCAGCGACATGAGGCTGGACTTGCCACTGCCGTTCTCGCCAGTGATGCCCACTTTTTCGCCGCGAAAGAGGCCGAAAGTGGCGCCGGAGAAAAGGACCCGTGGCCCGCGGCGGATGGCAACGTCGGAAAAATTGAGCATGAAGGGCGGGCTAAGGCGTGGCTGCAGACAGAACGAGGGCGCTGAGGCTATAGGGCGAACCGGGGCCCCGCAAGTGCGCGGCATCGGACGATTCTTACGTGAAATAAAGGACGCGGACGATGCGATCGGCGCGGGCCGGCAGTCAGAGTGGCGCCCATGAACAACCTCACTGGGGCGCTCAAAGGCGCAGCAAAAGAATCCCCGTCTTATTTTCGCGCTGCTGCTGGCGTAGGCGCTGCCGTCAGCTGCGCGTTGCTCGCGGCCTGCGGCAGCAATGCAAAGCTGTCTGTGGCGTCCGGCACTGGGCCGAAGCCCACGTTGCCCGAACCGGAGAAATCACTGATTCCGACGCTGAACATCGCGCCAGCCAAGGGGTGGTCCGAAGGCGCACTGCCAAAAGTCACCGAAGGCATGATCGTGACGGCCTACGCGACAAAGCTCGAGCACCCGCGATGGCTCTACGTGCTGCCGAATGGAGATGTGCTGGTCGCCGAAACCAATGCGCCACCGAAGCCCGAAGACAGCAAAGGGCTCAAGGGGAAGGTGATGGCGAGCGTGATGAAGAAGGCCGGCTCGGCGACGCCGAGCGCCAATCGCATCACGTTGCTGCGGGACACGAATGGCGACGGCCTGCCCGACGTGCGTACACCGTTCGTGCAGGATCTCAATTCACCGTTCGGCATGACGCTGGTCGGCGATGATTTCTACGTCGCGAATTCCGATGCGGTGGTGAAATTCCATTACACCGAGAACGCGACGAAGCTCGAAGGCAAGGGCGAGCGCGTGGTCGAGCTGCCGGCGGGGCCGATCAATCATCACTGGACCAAGAATCTCATCGCGAGTGCCGATGGCGGCAAGCTTTACGTGACTGTTGGCTCCAACAGCAACGTCGGTGAGAACGGACTCGCCGCGGAAGAAGGCCGCGCGGCAATCTGGGAAGTCGACACGAAGACCGGCGAGCATCGTGTGTATGCCTCCGGCCTGCGCAACCCTAACGGTATGGCGTGGGTCAGCGGCACCGGCTCGCTGTGGACCGTGGTGAATGAGCGCGACGAAATCGGCAGTGATCTCGTTCCGGATTACATGACGTCAGTAAAGGACGGTGGCTTCTACGGGTGGCCGTTCAGCTACTACGGCCAGCATGTAGACGTGCGCGTGAAACCGATGCAGCAGGACAAGGTGAATGCGGCTATCGCGCCCGACTACGCGCTAGGTCCGCACACTGCATCACTCGGTCTCGCGTATAGCGACAAGAACGCGCTGCCGGCAGCGTTTCGTGAAGGCATGTTCGTAGGCCAGCATGGCTCGTGGAATCGAAAGCCTCGTAGCGGCTACAAGGTCGTGTTCGTGCCTTTCCGGGCGGGCAAGCCGAGCGGGCAGCCTGTCGATGTGCTCACGGGGTTTGTGAACGAGCACGGCGAAGCGAACGGTCGGCCTGTGGGCGTAGCGCTGGATAAAGCAGGCGCGCTGCTCGTGGCGGATGACGTAGGAAATGTTGTGTGGAGAGTGACCGCTGCGGGTGTACCAGTGCCGATGCATACGGCTTCCCGGGAGCGGACGGAACGTTGAGGAACTCCTGGTTGAGGAGTTTCTAAACGAAATCGGCTCGCTTGAGCGCTTAACGTTTCACACCAGCTCGTATAAACATACGAGCGCGATCCCTTCGAGCTTTGCGTAACATTGCGCCCTTCACGCGAGAGGGCATCTCTCGCTTCGCCTTTGCGAACACAAGGGAGCAACTGGATCGTGCATCGAATCCCTGCCGATGAGCGGAAAAAATTTGCGGCGACCTCGAGGGTGTTGACCATCCCGTCATGCCGTGTTCAAATTTACTCAACCTCCCGGCCTGACTCGTCCGACAAGAACGGATGGGCGCCCGGGCGCAAAAGCCGCCGCAAGGCGGTTTTTGCATTTGTGGGGTTCTGACTCGTGCAGGCAGCGACTTTTGAAAGCGCGCTTCGGACCCGGGTGTACGTCGACGGGTACAACCTCTACTACGGCTGCCTCAAGCGTACGCCGCACAAATGGCTGGATCTGTTCGCGCTCGTTCAACACATCCTGCCGAGTGTTCTGTATGAGCAGGATGGCGTTCCAACCCGTTCCGAGTTCTGCACGCCCGCGGTCAAATATTTCACCGCTCCCATCCTGAACGCCTTCGCCCGATCGCCAGACTCTGTCCTGTGCCAATCGCAATACCACACCGCCTTACGCGGCCATCTCGGCAACCAGCTGGAAATCATCACCGGTTACTACGACGCCCGTCCCGCGCGCGCTCATGTGTGGATCCCGAAAAAGCCCGCCGGCGAATGTCCCACCGTCGACATCTGGAAGCTGGAGGAGAAACAGTCCGATGTCGCACTGGCCCTCCACGCGTTCTGCGACGCCGTGCTGGATGAGGTCGATCAGGTCATCGTTATCACGAACGACTCTGACTTCGCGCCGGCGATGCAGATGATCCGCGAGTACACCCATGCCGTCATCGGTGTCATTGCACCTATCAGAGACGGCGCTGGCTGCAGTAAGGTCAATCGACAATTGAGCAAGCACGCGCACTGGACACGCACACACATCCTGGACGAAGAGTTTGCGGCGAGCCAGTTGCCTCCCGTCGTGCGGCTGAAGGGCGGCGCAGTTCATAAGCCACTATCGTGGTACCCATGCCCGCAGCTGCTGATTCCGATCTTCGAGGAAGCCAAGCGGATCCGCGGCAGCAACGGCGCCGCGCGGAAATGGCTCAACGAGCCGTGCGGACCACTCGGGAGTCGCATACCGATCGAGATGTGCACGTCCGAAGAGAGCGCGCGGGAGCTGCTCGACTACATGCGACGCGTCGATGACGAGTGCCACGTCTGCGCGGCTGTCGCGGAGAAAGTCACGGAATAGGGACATTGAGCGCCACGTTAAGTGAGCACCAGGTTAATGGACCTGGAGCGCATATTGTTCGAGCAAGGCCTATCGAACGATAAACCGCGCCCGATCCAGCGTATGACCGCCCGCGTCTTCCAGCGCCAGCAAGTGCGCACCTCGTTTCGGTGACCACAGCACTTTGCCGGTCGCGCGGCCGATCACCGCGCCATTCAGCTTCAACACCATTCCGTCACTCACGCCAGTCGCGGTGAGCGGCACGCGTTGAAAGGCATCGGGAATATCGGGATCGATCGCGATCACCATGCCGTTGGACGGACTATCGATGTGCGCGATCTCGCCGCCGGCGGAGACAGCGGTGATGGATGCCATAAGCGTGTTTGGCGAGTTTGGCGACGAGACTACTGACGGAATCGCAGACGGGATCGCAGACGCGACCGCAGAGGCGCCCGCCGACGCGACTGTAGCCCCGCCTCCGGACAAGGCCGCCCTGATGCCAGCGCTCCCGACATCATTCGCCCCCGCTCGCAGGAACAACTCCTTCCGTGGCCCTTCAACCGCCGGCGTGAAGTGCGCATCAGCGATAACGACACTGTCAGGACGTGCCGGCGCCGAAGAAGGCATGTTCCCCTGCAGCGCCACCATCACCTGATTCCACACCGGCGCCGCGCCCGTGACGCCGCTGACGTCGTGCATCGAGTCGCCTTCGAAATTGCCCACCCACACGCCAACGGTGAACGCGCGCGAGAACCCGATGCACCAGTTGTCGCGCATATCCTTACTGGTCCCTGTTTTGACGGCACTCCAGAAAGGCGTGTTGAGATGATTATCGAGGCCAAACGTGACCGTGCGAGCGGCGCGGTCGCTCATCACATCCGTCACCACAAACGCGGCGGCCCCGGAAATTCCGGCGCGCACCGGATCATCGCGAACCACCACAGAGTTGCGAACAGTCGGTACCGACGGATCACTCTGCACTCTGATCGGCCCCCATCGCCCTCCGCGGGCCAGCACGCGATACGCCCGCACCTGTTCCCACAGGCTCACTTCCGGCGCACCTAGCGCCAACGCGTAGCCGTAGAACTCGCCCGTCTGCGTGATGCCCTCATATCCCAGCGCATGCAATCGGTCGCGGAACGGCTCGACGCCCGTCAAAACCAGTGTGCGCACAGCCGGCACATTCAACGAGCTGCCCAGCGCCGTGCGCACACTCACGAGGCCTTTGAAGTCCTTGTCGTAGTTCTGTGGCAAATACACGCCGCTCGCGGTGTCCAGCGCAATCGGCGAATCGTCGAGCAACGACGCGGCCGTCAGATAACCGCGCTCGATCGCGAGCTCGTAGAGAAACGGCTTCAACGTCGAGCCGGCCTGGCGGCGAGCGCGCACGCCATCGACTTCGCGCGAACGAGAGGTCTCCGTGGCTGAGGCCACGTACGCGAGCACGTCACCCGACTCGTTGTCGACGACCAGCACTGCGCCGTCGCGCACATTGCGATCGACGAGGCCCGCGAGATGAGTGCGCAGGACTTCGGTCGCCATACGCTGAACGCGCGCATCAAGGGTCGTGCGCACTCGTTCGCCGGCCTTCGTCAGCAGCGAGCGCGCGAGTTGAGGCGCCAGATGAGGCCCGGCGACGGCTTCCGAAGAAGGCTTGTCGTATTGCCCGAGCATCGCGGAGGCGCGTTCACGAATTTCGTCGCATGGAACGGCCATCTGCATCGCAGACGCGCGCACGCATGCACGGATGACGACGCGATCTGGAGATGCAGACGGCGCCACCAGCAATGCCGCCAACACGTTGCTCTCGGCGATGCTGAGTCCCGACGGTGCTTTGCCGGTCAGCACGCGCGAAGCTGCGGCAACGCCCTGAAGCTCGCCGCGGAACGTCACGATGTTCAGATACATTTCGAGGATCTGCTGTTTGGACCAGCGAGACTCCAGCGTTCGCGCGAGCCGCATTTCGGCAATCTTCCGGCGGAGCGTACGTTGTGGATGGCCGCCGCTGGCCGAAGTTTGGAGCCACTTCGCGAGCTGCATCGTGATGGTGCTGCCGCCGCGCAAAGGCTGGTTCGGTGCCAGGGAGAGCACGGCGGCGGACATCGCTTTCCAATCGATGCCGTGGTGTTCCCAGAAGCGGCGGTCCTCGCCGTTGAGGACTGCAGAGACGAGCGCTGGCGAAATCGACTCGAGCGGTGTCCACTCGAAGCGGCGCACGGAGTGGTCGACGCGCAGCTGATCGATCACCGTACCGTTGCGATCGAGTAGCCAGGCTTCGGAGGGGCGCCACTTTGCTTTTGCGCTGGCGAAGTCGTCGAGGTCAGTGGGGATCGCGAATAGCAGGACGACCATCGCGATGAAGACGCACGCGAGCGCGGCGAGGCCGAAGGTTACGGCGCGCTGCCCCGCGTTCGACGCATCATCTTGCCGCATTACTTTCACGGCGCCGCCTCGACAACAACCGGCTGCAACGGCAACTCGCCCAGCATCTCCGGCGCATACATCGCCTCGACGTGCGTCGCCGGTAACAGGAACGTGCCCGGATTATTGAGTCGCACCGTGTATTCCACCACCCACTTGCCCTTCGGCACGAAGCGGTAATACGCGCGATACGTCTCGAAGCGCCGCTCTTCGTACGCGGGCCACGCCCAACCTTCGTCGCGCTCGCCACGCGTCATCAGCTCCGATTGTCCGCGCAGCGCGCCGCCGAGAATCGTCGCGCCGCCCGGCACGGGATCCTCCACCACGACCCAGCTCATGTCGGACTGCGCATCCATTTCGAGGCGCACGCGCGCGACGTCGCCGCGAGTCCATTTTCCGGGCTGTTGCTGTTCGACGGGCGTTACGGTTCGTGTGATGCGATAGCCCGTGAACAAAGGCGCATCGAGTGGCAGGGCCGCGGTGGCGCGGGCGATGATCCAGGGCTTGCCGGTGCCGCCGTGGTTCACGGTCAGCGGCAACGTGCCTGCTTGCCATGCGAAGCGCGATTCGCGAACGCCTTCGCCCGCACCGCTCGTCGGGCCAGGCGCGCCATTCCGACCGTTCGCGTGGTTCGAGCTATCCGCGCCATTCCGGTCAGTCGGGCCGGACGCGCCAGTCGAACCCGCCGCACCAGTCGAGCCCGTCGTGCTTGCCGACGACCAGTCCACGTTCTCCGCCTTCGTTCCATAGCGAAGCACCGTCGTTCCCGTCACCGGGGTCGACTCAAACGCCGCCGAGAACTTCTCCATCGCGAGCGTGCCCCACGCATTCGCCACGGTGGTGTTCCAATGGCCGCGCTGCTGGCGCCCAATCGCGCCACGCACGAGACGCGGAACGTCGTCGCGCCAGTCCGGCCGGTCCATCAACTCGAGCAACGCGCGAACGGCGTTGGAGTCTGACGAGATCATCAACCACCACAGCGCATCGGTACGCTCTGTGGAAAACGTCATCGTCGTACCCTGGAAATTCAGGCGCGCGCGCAGCACCCCTTCCGCTTCTGCACGACGCTCATCGCGCTGTTTGATCCCATCCACTCGGCGCAGGATGCCGAGCCAATCGATGACCGCCGACGTGGGCCACAGGTTCGGCTCGATTGTGAGACTGTCGAGCATGTTCGGACGGGCCGCGTCATATCTCGCCAGCGCCGAGATCGCCGCGAGCTTGCGAATCGCGAGGTCGGCGGTCGGCAGCGCGGAGTTGCGCACCACGCGTCCTTCGACGAAACCGGTGAGCCCGGAGATCATGCGAGTGCGCGAGGGATCGGGAATCGCCCAGCTCGCCTCATCCGCGATCGCGAGCACGTAGGCTGTGAGCGTGTCGTCGCCGTCGAACCGCTCGTTCGGGAAATAGCGCAGCAGGCCGTCGCGATCCATATAGGTCGGCAGGTTGTCGACCCACGCGTTCCACGAGTGCTCATCGCGCAAACCCACGGCACGCGAGAGATTCTGTTCGAGGCACACATAATGATAAGCGCTGAGGTATTCGCGCACGCCATCCATGCCGTCGCCCAGCCGAGCGCGCAGGGTGACCTCGAGCCCGCCGCGGCCGGGCACGGCGCCTTTCGGTAACGCTGCCGGAATTTCCAGCGGCGCATCGAGCTGCGCGATCGTCGCCTGATACGTGCGGACCGGGAACGCAGGGATGACCCGCTCAGACACTTTGAGGTGATCGCTGGCAGTGCCGCCAACGTGTTTTGCGGAAACGTCCCAAGCCAGCGACGACGCTCCGACCGGCGCTTTCAATTTCCACGAAACATCCCGCGCTTCACCCGCCGGAATGTCGATGCGAATCGGCGCAAGCGGCGCGTTCGGCGTGATGCTGGCCGTGAGCTCCACAGGCAACGCCGCGGTTCCCGTGTTTCGCACCGTGAAAGTCGCGGAATAAGCATCGCCTTCGCGCACGACGGGCGGTAGCCCGGAAATCAGGATCAGATCCTGATGAGTCGCAATGTTCGCCGTCCCCGTGCCGAACAGCGATGCGCCCGCGCTCGCCACCGCAACGATGCGGAACGACGTGAGCGAGTCATTCAAAGGAATCACCGCCTGCGCGCGCCCTTGCGCATCCAGCTTCACTCGCCCTTGCCAGGCGAGCAGCGTTTCGAACGATTCGCGCGCACGGTCGCGTCCACCGCCACCGCCGTGAGGCACGGCTTTGCGACCGTAGTGACGTTTGCCGACCACCTGGAGTTGCGCGGTGGAGGTCAACACTTCGAGCCCGCGCTGGCCCATCATCTGGTCGAGCAGCGCCCAGCTGCCGTTTGGAGTGAGCTCGAGAAGTGCTTCATCGACGGCCGCCAGCGCGATCTCGGAACCGGTCGGCAATGCTCCGCCATCCGCGCGTTTCACTTCGATGTCGACCTTCGCCTGCTCACGGATCGCATACGTCGTGCGATCGGGCGTCACGCGCACATCGAGCCGATGCGGTTTCCACCCCACGCGAATCTGCGCCACGCCGAGCCGGTACGCCGGCTTGTTGAGATCGACGAGCGCGGTGACCTCCTTATCGTCATCCGTCTTGCGCCAGAGACTCTTCGTGCCGACGCGGCCGCGGAGTGCGAGCACGGAAACATAGATGTTCGGTGCGTCCGTGGCTTCGATCGGCACCTGCACCACAGGTTCGCGGCCATTCAACGTCGTGACGAAGCTTCGCATCACGCCTTCGCGCTGGACGGTGACCAGCGCACGCGCCTTGCGAAACGGCATGCGCACCTGGAATCGTGCCGTCTGGCCGGCTTCATATTCAGGATTTTCAGGCAGCAGATCCATGCGATCCGCCGCCGTGCCGCCGAACCACCATTCATCGTTACCCGCCACCCAGATAGACGTCGTCGCGCCGGCCGCGTTGCCTTTCAGGTCACTCGCATCCGCGCGCACGAGTACTTCGCCTGAAACACCTGGTGCCACGGAGCACAGCAGGAGGCCTTGGGCGTTCGTCTTTCCTTTGCACGCAGGCTCGATGCGCGTGTTCTCCTTCGCGCTTTCGTAGGTGTAGAAGCCGCCGATGAGCCGCTTGCGATAGGAATAGCTCGCGGAGCGATACAACGACACGGCGACCGGCCGGTTCGCAACCGGCTTGCCCGCCAGATCGATCACCACAACGCGAAACTTCATGAGGTCTTTGCTCGACACCCAGCCGTCCGGGCGAATGCCGACGCTCACCTCCGAAGGCACGAGCTGGATGCGACTCACGGTGCTCAGCAGCTCACCATTGGCATCCGCGTATTCGAGCTCTGCAGTGAGCACCGCCGGCTCTTTCAGCGTGGGCAGGTTTGGCACGGTGACGCGCGCGGCGCCCTGCGCATCCAGCGAAAGCGGGATCACGTTCGACTTCGCGCTGGAGACGGGCTGGTCTGCTTCGAAGTCCACGTCCCACCACGCGCCTTCCGAAACCTGCAAGCCTTCTTTGACGGGCTCGCCGCCGAAGCGGAAGTTGTCGTAGCCGACGTGCCGGGTCGGCCGAGTCTCTACCACGGTGTGTAGTTTCACCGGCAAATTCGAAGCGCCGCCGCCCGAGATGTAGCCGACATGAAGATCGAGCGTGGCATCGCGCGGACGCACGAGCGTTTGCGCGGTCCCCTGAACGCTCGCGCGCATCGTCGGCAAGCGGAATTCTTCGACGCGGAAATCGCCGGACTGCCACGACTTCCTGTCTGACATGCGTTCGATGCGGATGGAGTAATACCCGAGCTTCGCATCGGTGGGGATTTTCCACGTCTGCTCTGCGATGCCGTCAGCCCCGAACGTCACGCTCTGCAGATATTCCTGGCCGCTGCCGCTGTGGGTGATCTTGATGGAGTAGGTGCCCTGAGCGTCCGCGGGCACGGTGATTCCCTGCTTCACGTGACGGCGGAGAAAATGCTTCATCGAAACGGTTTCGCCGGCGCGGAACAACGGGCGATCGAGCACCGTGTGCACGATGGCGGCGTCGCCCTCATTGCCGGTGAGAACGCCGAACGACGAGGGTTCGATGCCGCGGTTCCAGGAGGACAGCATGAAGCTGAAGTCAGCCTGCGCCACGGCCCCTTTGGCGGTCGTCTTGCCGGCTGGCGTGCCAGCGGCAGTGCTGGCTGTTGTGCTGGTCGTCGTACTGATCTTTGTACTGCCCATCGCGCTCGTCGTCGTACTGGCGGTCACCAGAACGGGCGGCGGGCTCCAGCTCGAGCAGTAGTTCGACGACGAAGGCTCGCCGATCGATTGCTCAACCGACGCGATGCCGTTCGTGTCCGTCACCCCACGCCACAGCTCAGCCTTGCTGCAATAGCCTGTGACGACCACCTGCGCGTTCGGAACAGGCTCCCCGGTATCGAGCCGCGTTACCCAGATGACCGAGCTCTCGCGTCCCCACTCGAAATGAATCGACAAGTTCGTGACCAGCGCTGACGTGGCGACGTATCGAACGGCATCGTGGCCGAGCAGCGCCGTGCCGAGGCGCCGGCTCTCGAGCTCGACGACGTAGAAGCCCGGCGTACCGAGCGGAATGCCGGCGACTTCCGCGGGCCGCGCGCCTTCCGGCTTGCGGAGCGAGAGCGCAGAGGTCTTATCCTTCGAGGCGAAGACGGATGTGTCGCCGGTTTGTTCGACCCAATGGTAAGCGCGGCCATCGCCGTCCCCGTCGTTGTCATTGGCGTCACGGGCGGGCGCGTTCGGCCGTGGACCTTCCACGTATTTGCCGCGGGGTTCTGCCGCTTTCTCCACGCGCGCGAGCCACTCGAGTATGGCGGCGGGCTCGTTCGGCACACGAAACGTATGGCCCTCGATCATCGCGGGCTGCCCAGCAGCAGCGGCGTCGATGTTTCGCAGGGTCACCGGAAGCACGCCGCCTTCGGTCGCTTCCAGAATTCCGAACTCGCCGGAAAACTTCACGAGCGGCGGGTATTCGTCGATGCGCACGGCGAGCGGGAAGCGCGAGGCGTTCTCGAGCGTGCGGCCCGCGTCATCGCGAAGTGTGGCGGGCAGTTCGAGCGTGGCGCTCGCGCCGTCGGGAAAAGGCGCGTCGAACGTCACCGACTCCACGACCTTCGCCTGCGCCTCTTGCTTCACGTTCGGCGAGCGAACGTCGTTCGCCGCAACTTGCAGCCTGATGGCGAGAGCCTGTTCGCGGGGAACAGGTGATGTAAACGTCACGGTGATTGGCTGCACCGGAGTGCAACCCGCGCGGGGATCCGTGCGCGTGCAAGTGAGCTGCGCAGTGAACGCTGGACGCACCCTGAACGCGAGCTGCTGAGGTTGGCGAGTGGAGATGCCGGAGGTCGTGCTGATTCCGGCGCCCCACACGAGCTGCACTTGTGTGGCGTTCGGCAATCGCCGCTGGCACCGGATCGCGCTGATGTTCGCTTCCGCATTCTCGATGGAGCGGTCGCGCACGCGCGCGCTCGACCGAGCGCCGTTTTTCCAGAGCAGATTGAAGTACTGATAGCCAAGCGCTTTGCGCTGCGCGAGCAGTTGAGTGCGCGCGTCGCCGGTGATCACGTCGACGGGGACGCGTTCGGCGAGTCCGTCGATGACGCACCAGGCGTTCTTGCGAATCGAGTCTTCGGTGGCGGCGGCGTCGAGGCGCAGCAGGAAAACCTGTTCTTCGTCGAGCTGTTCCCAGCCTTCATAGGGATACGACGATTGGATCGACGGGCCGCCCGTGTTGAAGGTGAATGTGCTCGGGCCGGCGAGGGCCTGGCCGTTGAGCGCTTTCAATCCGGCGTTCAGCTTGAAGGTGCAGCGGATGCCGGCGGGGAGATCGGCTTCGAAGTCGTAGACCCAGTTGCGGCCATCGGCCCATCGACCCTTGCCGGGCTCATCGCCGCAGGTGACGGTGAAAGGGTCGGGGAGGCGCGGATCCCCGAGCGCGACGATGGGCACCGAAAAACGCGCGGTCGCCTGGCGAACCTGTTTGGCTTCGCCGCGAGGGGAGAAGAGCTCGACGCGAGGAGCGGGCGGGGGCGCGACGCGAGTGCTCGATTGTTGGCCGACGGGCGCGGGCGATGCGCCTGCAGCGTTTTGCGTGGTTGTCGCCGGCGCTGTGGCTGCGGCGGGCGGAATAGCTTTCGCGGATGGCGAGGCTGCGCCCGTTGTCGCCGGCGCGGCAGCTCTCGTTGCTGCGTTTTGCGGTTGTGCTTGCGCGAGGCGTGGCTCGCCTTCGGCCGCCGTCACCGCACTGATCATCACCGCCGCCAGCGCAATCCGAATTCCCGCTTTCATGCCGACCTCCGTTACAGGCCGCGCATTCTAATGGGCTCTTCGAACCCTCATCGCGAGTACGCGCCGGATTGTGGCAAGTTCGGGCAAATTCGGGCAGCGCCATCGAAGGCGCAATCGACCGTCGGCGCGCTCAGTCACGCACAGCACGCTCCGCAATGTCACTCGACCACGCGCGCGCCTTCAACCCGGAATCGAAGGCTCTGAAGCTGCTCCTGCGGCAACACCCCAACTCCCGCATCAACGCCAACTTTTTCGCCGGCGCCCACGGTCTGCGTGATCCGCACGGTCGAGCCGGTGCGGACCACCTGGCCCGCGGCATCCACGAGCACAGGCGTCACCTGAATGTCCGCAAGTTTGACCGGCGCGCGGTTCTGCACCACCAGCACGACGCGCCCATTCGCATCGAGTTGCCCGCCAGTGGCCACATAGTTGCCAGGATTCTGTGGCAGGTCGAGCCGCACCAATTCGCCCGCAGCCGCCTGGCCGACCTCACTCTGCGAACCGGCCGCGGCCTGGTAGTACTGCACTGCCTTCTGTGTTTCGCCGCGGCCCTTCGCAAGCTCGCCGAGATAAAACGCCGCGGGCGCGGTCGGCAGCAACTTCGAGCTCTGCGTGAGCAGCTCTTCCGCTTTCGTCTTGTTCCCGGCGCGGTACTGCGCGACGCCCGCACCGAGATACGAACCGTAATACCCGGGATCGAGCGCAATCGCCTTGTCGTAGTAGCTGATCGCTTTCTTCTCGTCTTTCTCGGCGAGCGCGATCTCGCCGAGCGTCTGCTGGAATCGCGCTTCTTTGGGAATCGCGGCGGCGGCTTCGCCCGCGAGTTGCCGCGCCTGTGCGTAGTCTTTTTTTCGGGCGGCGACCAGCGCCTTGTCGTGCTTGTCGTACGCGGGCTTCATGTCCATCAGCGCTTTCACGCGCGCAACGTAACGCGCATCGCCCACTTCGCCGCCACGCCCCAGCGCGGTGGCAGTCACTTTGTTTTTCTCCACGCGCTCTTCAGAAGGGGGATGCGACGCGAACAGGCCGTCGATGAAGCTCTGCGGTTTCGCGCCGGTTTCCTTCGAGAGCCGCACGAATGATTCCTGCAGCGTGACGCCGGCCCAGGGATCGTAGCCGGCAGTCTTCATGTATTTCATGCCGTACTCGTCCGCTTCCAGCTCCTGGTCGCGGCCGTATTTCACTTGCACGAGTTGCGCGCCGAGTCCCGCGCCCTGGATCACGAGGCCGGCGACGTTTTGATCCGCGCCGCCGACGGCCGCGCCAATCGTCGCAACGGCGAGGCCCGCTTGCAGCAACGTTCCGCGCTCCTGCGCTTTCGCGCCGTGGCGAGCGGCGGCGTGCACGATCTCATGTCCCAGCACCGCGGCGAGTTCAGCCTCACTGCGCAATTCCGGCAGCAGTCCCCGATTCACGGCGATCTTGCCGCCCGGCAGCGCCCACGCATTGGGCACAGAGCTATTGAGCACCACGAACTCGTACGGCAATTTGCGATCTGACACGGCAGCCAGCTTCTGCCCGATCTCGCTCACATACGCGGAAAGCTCCGGCAGCTGCTTGAAATCGCCGCCTTCGCTCTGTCGCGTGGGCGCGTATTGCTGCTCGCCGATCTGCACCTCCTGCGCTTCGGAAACGAACTGGATTTCCCGCTTACCCGTTACCGGGTTCACGCCGCAGGCGGTGAGCGCGAGCGCCATTGCCGGCACGATCAGCCAAGCGCGAATCGAATTACGCATCATCAGATCTCCTCGCGACCACTGTAGTGACGGCGACGTCGGCCGTCACGTTGCCTACGGTGCGAAAGATGTCCGGCACCACTTCCACCGCAACGATCAGCGGCAGCAGCTCCATCGGCACGCCCATGCCGAGCGAAATCGGCACTGTGGTGTTGAACAGCGAAAACTGGCTCGGCAGCCCGGCGACACTGAAGCTCGTCAGCACACTGAGCGCGACGCCAATGGCCATGCGGGTGAAATCGAGCGGAACACCGCTCACGTGAGCGATGAAGATCACGATGCCGAGGTTGAACAACGGACTCGTGATCCGAAACATCGAAACGGCCAGCGGCAGCGTGATGTCCGTGACCCGTTCCGAAATGCCGAGCTGCTCGCGCGCGCCCGTCACCATGGCGGGAAGGGACGCGAGCGACGACTGCGTGCTGATGGCCACAGCCTGTGCCGGCGCGATGGCGCGCGCAAAAGTCGTGAGCCGCGTGCGTCCCAGGACGACGGCCACCGGATAGGCGAGCACGGTCACGATGATCCCGAGCGCGCACATCATCAACACGTATTGAACGAGCGCGCCGGCCGCATGCAGCCCGCCGTTCGCGCCGACTTTCAGCGCCAGCGCGAACACGCCCACGGGCGCGAACCACAGCACCCACTGGATGATCTTGAACATCGTCTGCGTGACGGCATCAAAGAACGCGAGCAGCGGCGCACGTGTTTCGGGTGCGAGCTTCGACGCGGCGAAACCGAAGAACAGCGCGAAGATCACCACCTGGATCACCGAGTCGCCGGCCGCGGCGCCGATCGGATTCACCGGGATGAGGCTGATGATCCATTCCCGCATCGGCGGCAGCTGGGGAATTTCCGCGTGCGAGGCGGAGGCCGCGGCGCGCAGCGCTTCGGCGGCTTGCGGATCGACCGGCCATGCGGCGAGAAACAACGGCATTAGCACGGCGCTGAGCAAGCCGGCTGCGGTGAGCCCGATCAGAAAGATCGTGATTGCTCGTGTAGCCACGCGACCGGTCGCAGCGGTTTCCGCCGCTGCCACGATGCCGGTGACCAGCATCGAGAAGATCAGCGGGATCACCGTCATGCGCAGCGCGTTAAGCCACAGTGTGCCGACGGGTTCGAGCGTCGGGACAACCTGCAGCCACGCAGGATTGTTTGCCGCGGCCAGCAGTGCGCCGACTGCGAGACCGGCAACGAGGCCGATAACCACGCGTGTGCCGAACGACATGGCTGGGCATCGTGCCCGCGGGGGTAGTGAGCGTCAATCGAGAACGGGCCGGCTGCTGCAGCGACGAGGCCGTGGACTGCAGACGCTAAGACATCGAGATTCGCTCAATCGCCGGGCGGCTGAGAGCGAGCGGCATCATCGGAAGCTCGGGGGTCAACCGCCCGAGCGTTTCGCGTCGTAGCCGAGCTTGATCAGTTCGGCGACCAGCTTGTCCCGGTGATCGCCTTGTATCTCGATGCGGCCGTCTTTCGCCGCGCCGCCAGCACCGCAGCTTTTCTTCAGCTGCGTGGCCAAAGCCTCCAGCGCCGCTTCGTTGAGCGGCAGCCCGGTGATGACGGATACGCCTTTGCCGCCGCGGCCGGAGACTTCGCGTCCCACCCGAACCCGCGCGTTCTGAGCCTGCGCGCCAGTGGCGGCGACGTTCGGCGGCGGACCACCCGTTTGCTTTGGCGGCGGCCGGATGACGGCGCCTCGAAAGGTGAGCTTCGGTTTCATGCGCGCCTATGATGCCGGCCGCGCGCGGTCAGCTCAATGAGGCGCGTTGGCGGGGAGGCGAGGAACACCCTGCGCGGCGGACGAAGGCGGCGTCGCTGCATATTCTTCGAGCAGCGAAGCGAGCCGGTCCGGCTCGACAGGCTTCACGATGTGCAGGTCGAACCCCGCCGCGAGCGCTTGGGCGCGCTGTTCCGGTGCGCCGTAACCGGTGAGCGCGATCATCAACGGTGCGCTCGTGCCGAGTGCCGCACGAATCTGTCGCGCCACTTCGTACCCATCCACGATCGGCAGCCCGAGATCGACGAGCGCGATGTCCGGCCGATGGGCCATCGCCGAGCGAATGCCATTCGCGCCGTCGCCCGCGACCACGACTTCGTGTCCCCAGATTTCGAGCAGGCAGCGCAGCGCGTCCTGCGCGTCCTGGTTGTCTTCGACGATGAGCACGCGGCGGGACCGGGCACTATGCGGGTCCACTGGCTTGAGGGTGCGATGCGTGCCGGTGCTGCTGATGTTCTCCGCAAGCAGCGGCAACACGATTTCGAATTCACTGCCGCGCCCGAGGCCGTCGCTGCGCGCGCGAACCTGGCCGCCGTGCAGCTCGACGAGCGTCCGCACGAGCGTGAGACCGATTCCCAGCCCACCGCGCGAGCGCGCCAGCGGCACATCGGCCTGCGAGAACAGATCGAAAATCGTCGGCAGTGTGCGCGGGTCCATGCCGATGCCGCGGTCGCGCACGACGAGTCGTGCTTCGTTGCCGTCGTTCCCGTTCGGGCCGAAGGACACGTCGAAGTCGATGACGTCGCCGGAATGGCTGTATTTCGAGGCGTTGTCGAGCAGGTTGGTCAGCACCTGCTCGAGCCGCATCGGATCGCCGCGCACGCTCATGAGGCCGCTGGGCAACGTTACGCGCAACGCCTGGTTGCGTGGATTCAGCTTGGTCTGCTGCACGTTCGCTGCCACCCGCCGCACGAGATCGTTCAGGTCGACGGCTTCCCAGTGCAAATCGATCTTTCCCTGCGTCACGCGCGCGGCGTCCAGCAGGTCGTCGACGAGACGGCGCAGATGAGTCGTCTGGCGACGGATCAACTCGCGCGCTGTTTTTTCGATCGTGTCGGCCGCGGTGCTTCGTTCGAGCAGCGGCAACGACGTGACGATCGCGGCGAGTGGATTGCGTAGCTCGTGCGCCAGCATCGCGAGGAACTCGTTCGTGCGGCGATTGGCCGCCTTCAGCTCTTCCGCCTGGTCGCGCAGTGTCTGCTCGACTTCGGTGAGTCGCAGCAGCGAGCGCACGGTCGCGATGAGCTCTTCCTGCTCGAACGGATGACTCAGGTAGCCGTCCGCGCCACATTCCAGGCTCTGCACCTTGAACTCGGTGGCGACGAACACAGCGGAGGTGTGCAGCACTTTGACGCCGTGAGTGCGCGGATCGGCCTTGATGATCTGGCAGACCTCGAGGCCAGTCATGTCCGGCAGCTTGATGTCGAGCACGACGAGACGCGGCATGCGGCTGCGAACCTGCTCGAGTGCCGAACCGCCCGTGGCGGCCTCGATGACCGTGAAACCGCCTTTTTCCAGCATGCGCGTGACGAGGTAACGACTCGCGTCGTTGTCGTTCACATTCAGCACCAGCGGTCCGGCGGTCGCTTTTGTGTTGCAGCCTGCGGACGGCAGAAGAGCCTGGGCCATGGTGCTTCAGCGCTCTTCGTTCTGGGCGGTGAGCGTGCCGCCCGCGCCGGCTTTCGCGAGCGCGTCGCGAATCCGGTTGATCGCGATCTCGCGCGACAGGGACTGCTTGGACAGAATCACTTCGGTTTCGGCGGCGAGCCGTTGCCGTTCCTCGGGCTCGAGCGAATGCGAGGTGATCACGATGACTGGGATGCCGCGCGTGCGGGCGTCGCCTTTCAGCTCGTCGAGCACGTCGAACGCATTCATCTCACGCAGCAGGAAGTCGAGCAGGATCACTTGCGGTCGATGCGTTTGCGCGGCGATCACGCCTTCCGAGCCGCTGGCCGCCTCGAACAAAATGTAAGGCCCGCCTTCGAGGTGCTTACGGACGACATAGCGAGCACGCTCGTCGTCGTCGATGACCAGCACTTTCACGCGCTGGCCGTTGTTCGCAAGCGGCGCGAGCTTGCGCAGCAGCCTGCCCTGATCCACGGGCTTCAACCAGAATTCGTCGGCGCCGAGCGCGCGGGCTTTCTGTTCTTTCGCGGTCACGGTCGTCACGAGCACCGGAATGTCGTGCGTGGCCGGATCTTTCTTGAGCTTGCCGAGAAAGCCCCACGACGTCTCGCCTTCGAGCATCACGTCCAGCACGATCGCGGCGGGGCGATTCTTCGCGATGATGCGTTCCGCGTCGTCGACCGAGCGGGCCGGAATGACCTGGAAGCCGGCCATCGCGAGGTATTTCTCGTAGATGAAAATCGTCTTGCGATCGTCTTCGACCACGAGAATCGGTGCGCGCGCCGGATCGATCTCGCGCGACTCGAGCTTCTGGAATTCGGTGACTTCCGGATGCATCCGGGGCAGGCGCAGCGTGAACGTCGAGCCCGAGCCGACTGTGCTGTTGACCGTGAGCGTGCCGCCGAGCACTTCGGCAAGGCGTCTCGATAAGGCGAGGCCGAGCCCCGTGCCTTTCACCTTCGATTGCAGGCGGTTCTCCACCTGACCGAATTCTTCGAAGATCTGGTCGAACGAATCGCGCGGAATGCCGATGCCGGTATCGGACACGGTGAACAAAACGTCCCCATTCTGCTGCTTGACGCCCACGTTGACACTGCCGCGCTCGGTGAATTTCAGCGCGTTCGAGACGAGGTTGCGCAGGATCTGGGACAACTTGCCGCGATCGGTTTCCAGCTGCACCGGCTCCGGCGGCTCTTCGAAGGTCAGCGACACATCGTCTGGCATCGCCACGAGCGGCCGGAGCATGCCGCGCAACGCGCCCATGAGATCCTGCACGGTGAAAGGCTCGGGCCGCAGAATGGCCTTGCCGGCATCCGCGCGCGAGAGATCGAGCATGTCATCGACGAGCGTGGAAAGCTCTTCGGCCGACGTGCGCATGAACCGGATCTGCTTGCGCTGCTCTTCAGTGAGCGCGCCGTCGGTGCCGTCCAGCAGAATGCGTGACAGACCGAGAATCGTATGCAGCGGCGTGCGGAATTCGTGGCTCACGTTCGCAATCACGCGACTCTTCATCGAGGTCGCACGGCGCGCGACTTCCGCGCTGTCTTCCAGCTCCGAATGCAGGGTGCGTACGCCGCGGTTCGATTCTTCCAGCTCGCGCACGGTCTTTTCGAGATCGTTCTTCTGCCGCTCGATCTCGCGCGACTGGCGCAGGATCTGCCGATTCAGCTCCACGATCTCGGTGAGCGATTGCTCGACCTGATGAAGCGCGCCGCGATATTCCCTGGGCGCCTGGCGTGCGAGGATGAGCGCGCCTCCCTGGCCGTCCGGCTTGCCGCGACAGGCCCACGTCTCCACCTGGGAGCTCGCAACGAGCGGCATTTCAATTTCCTGAGTGTGGCCTTCGCGGGCTCGCGTCAGGAATGTGCGCAGTCGTTCCTGCATGCCGGGTGCTGCGAGGTCCGAGAGAAGCATTCCCTCGTTAGCACTCATGCGAGCTCGCGCGCGCGCGTCGGCCCACGTGATGCGGCCTTCACTGTCACAGGCAAGCGAGAATTCGCAGCTCTCGGCGGCCCAGGCGTCTTCGAACGTCATGCAGGCACACCGAACAGGCGATCCACGGCCTGGAGAAAATCTGCGGCATTGTCGGCGGTGATCTCGGGTGCGAGCTCGCGGGTGACGTCTTCGAGATGAGCCACGCCGACTCCGCCAATCGCAATCGGCAAGCGTCCGCCCGTGTGTTCGCGAACGCGAGCGACCACGCGGCGCAGCGACGAAACGTGAAACGGCATGGTGATCGAGAGCGCGAGCAGATCCGGATTTTCCTGTTCGATCACCTGAAGAAGACTCCCAGTTGGTACATCCGCACCCAAGAAACGCGTTTCGAAGCCCGCGAGGTCCAGCTCATCGGCAATGAGTCTTGCCGGGAAATCGTGCAGCTCGCCTTCGACGCAGCCCACGATGACCTTACGGCCCCGGGGCGCTTGTGGTTTCGCGTAGCGATACAGCTGCGCCAGCGCGAGTTGCGAGATGGCAGTCGCCATGTGTTCCTGGGCGATGCCGATGCGGCTCTCTTCCCACAGTCGGCCGATCTCGCGCTGGCCCGCCGCGATGACGTACTTCTGGATATCGCTGACGGAATGGCCCTGGCTCACGAGGCCGTCAACGAAGTTCAGCGCCTCGCGACGATCGCCCCGAAGTTGCAGGTTCACATAACCGTCGCGGAGCTCATGAAACCCCGTTTCTCGTGCGCTCAAACTGCGATCCTGATCCGTTGCCCAGACGAGACCCGTGCGAGATATCGGCCCCATGAACCCCGTTCGTCATGGGCGCATGCGCGCAAAGCGCTTAGCAGGAAACGTTCCCGAGGAGTGGTTGAAAACCGGGACGCGCTTGCTACTGGGCGGGGGGACTGGTCGAATCCCCAGTCATCCGGTTCGAGGGGTCGATGACATGAAAAAGATCGAAGCGCGCCACATCGTTGCGGTGTTATCGAGCGCGTTACTGGGACTCGGGGCGACGGTCGCCCTTGCGCATCATTCGTTCGCGATGTTCGACAGCGATCACCAGGTGAAGGTGGCGGGGACGGTGAAGCACTTCCAGTGGACCAATCCGCACGTCTACATCGAGATGGACGGCAAGAACGTGAAGGATGAGAAGGCGGCGGACCAGCACTACACCATCGAGTGCGCAAGCCCCGGAATCCTCACGCGCATCGGCTGGAAGTTCAATATGGTGAAGCCGGGTGACACCATCACCGTGATCATCGCGCCGTTGCGCACGGGCGAGCCGGGCGGATTGCTGAAACAGATCACGCTGTCCGATGGCCGTAAATTTCTGAACGGTGGGCCCGCGGGCAAACCGAACATCGAGTAAGGGTTCGCAGGGGGAAAGGCATGATGAACCACAACACGCGACGAGCCAGCGCTCGATCGTTCACGGTCTGCGCGCTGCTGGCCGGCCTCGTCGTGGGCTCGGCGTCGTGGGCCGCAGATGCGCCCGCGCCCGCCGCAGAATCGGCGAAGCCCGCGGCGAGAACGCCCAATCCCCGCACGGCGATGACCGGTTCATGGAATCGCTATCCGGACATCGACGAGAAACCGCTGCCGGGTTTTCCGCCGGCCGCGCCGATTCCGGCGGCACCATTGAAGGCGCAATACAAAGCCGAGTGGGAAGCCCGTCGCAAGGAAGTGGCGGATGCCGAAGCGGCCGGCAAGCCGCTCTACAGTAACTACACCGCGTGCCTGCCCGATGGCATGCCCGCGATGATGATGGGCATGTTCCCGATGGAAGTGCTGCAGACGCCGGGGCAGGTCACGATCATCCAGGAAGCGTACAACCAGGTTCGCCGCGTCTATCTCGGCGCGACGCTGCCGTCCTTCGAAGAAGCAGAGCCACTTTTCTGGGGCCATTCCACCGGCAGGTGGGAAGGCGACACGCTCGTCGTCGAGACCATCGGAGTCAAGGAAGACGTGCGCTTCCGCGACGTGCCCCACAGCAATCAGATGCGCATCAGCGAGCGGCTGCGGCTGCTCTCGGCGAACATGCTGGAAGACGAGGTGACGGTGACGGACCCCGTGTATCTCGAGGCGCCGTGGAAATGGCGCTGGCTCTACCAGCGCAAGCCGGGCTATCGCATGCTCGAATATGTCTGCGAGGAAAATCGCGAATACCGCGACGAGAGCGGCGCGGCGCGAATGCGCATCGGCAAGTAATTTCGCGCATCCCTGACTCTTTGTAGCGACAGCGTTCGACGGTGTGATGCCATCTGCATCTACCTGAGCCTTCCGGCCGTACCCTCGTTATGCAAGGTGACGACCGGGGACGCTCGCAATGGCTGCAATCAGAACGTGGATCGCTGTCTCGCTGCTGTGGCTCGTGCCGATCGCAGCAGCGCAAGCGAATCCGGAAATTCTCGAGCTGCTGAAGCAGGGCGACGCCTACGACGCGAAGCTCGACAACGAACACGCGCTCGCCGCCTACCGGCAGGCTGAATCGCTTGGCGCCACCGACGCGACCACGCTCACGCGCATCGCTCGCCAATATGCGCTGTTGATGAACGACACCCCCTCAGACGACAAGCAGCGCGAGCTCGGTGAGCAGGCGCTCGCCTATTCGAAGCGTGCCGTGGCCACCGATGCTCGGAACGCGAAAGCGCAGCTCAGCGTGGCGATCTGCTATGGCCGCCTCGTGCGCTTCCAGGGCGCGCGCAACAAGGTGGAGTATTCGCGGCTCATCAAGGAATACGCGGATCGCTCGCTGCAGCTCGATCCCACGGATTCTTATGCGTATCACGTGCTCGGCGCGTGGAACTACGAGCTCGCGCAGATGGGCGGGTTCACGCGCACGTTCGTGAAAATGGTGTACGGCGCGATTCCGCCCGCGTCGAACGAAGAGGCCGAGCGGCTGTTTCGCAAGGCCGTCGAGCTTGCACCAGAACGCGTGTCTCACCATGTGGAGCTGGGCCGAACGTACGCGGCGATGGGACGCAAGGATGAAGCTCGCACCGAGTTGCGCAAAGGCCTGGGCTTGCCCAACCGGGAGAAGGATGATCCCGAGTCGAAGCGCCGCGCGAGTGAAACACTCGGCTCGCTCTGAACGGGTGTTGTAGCCGGCGGCCCACATCTTCGCGGCAGCGAACGCTGCAGTGAAGTGCGCGTTCCGCCCGTCGGCGCGAAGTTGCACTCGCAACGTCAGACGCGTTCCGTTCCCTCTCGTACTATTTTTCGTTCCCTCCTGATCGGCTTTTCCCGCCGGGCTCATGCGAGCGTGTCGTCGAGGCCTGAAACACTCGTTTCTTTCTCGCTACACATCGGAGGGGGATCATGAAGAAGTCACTCGCGCTCTGCGCGACGACGGTGGCATCTGCCGTCGCGGGCTTGTTGAGCGCACCGTGCGTCTTTGCGCAGGCGGCACCCGCGTCAGAGGGTTCCGGCGGACTCGAAGAGATCGTCGTCACTGCCCGCTACAGGGCCGAGAACCTGCAACAGACACCGATCGCGATCACCGCGATCACGGCGCAGGACATCGAAGTGAAGGGCTTCACGTCCACCTCGGACATTGCGCTGTCCGTGCCGAACGCGAGCTTCCGGCCTGCGCAGCAGGCGTTCGGAAATTCGATGACCGCATACATTCGCGGCGTCGGCCAGAGCGATTTCAACTTCGCCTTCGAGCCGGGCGTGGGCATCTATGTCGACGACGTTTACTACCCGACGACGATGGCCAGCCAATTCGATCTTATGGACCTCGAGCGCGTCGAAGTGCTGCGCGGTCCGCAAGGCACGCGCTTCGGACGCGGCTCGATCGGCGGCGCCGTGCGCTACGTGTCGAAACAACCGCGCGGCGACAACTCCGGCTTCATCTCGGCGACGGTCGGTGACCTGCATCGTGTGGATATTCGCGCGGGCTACGATTTCCCGTTGATCGACGAGCGCCTGTTCGCCCGCATCACCGGTGTTTCGAAAAAGGAAGACGGTTACGTCGATCGCATCGACTTTGCGTGCGCGTTCCCGCAACTCGCGGGCGGCCTGCGTCCGACGACGCAGAATCGCGGACAGGACTGCCGCATCGGCACGCTCGGCGGAACGGACGTCACCGGCGCACGCGGCCAGCTGCGTTTCATCGCCAACGACGATGTCAGCATCGATCTGGCGCTCGACTATCAGCGGGACGATTCCGAGGCGCGCGCGGATTCGCTCGTGGCCATTCCGACCATTCCCGCGGCGGGCCCGGTCGCGGACTGGAACAACCTGATGATCGCGACCTACGGCGTCGGCTACGACCAGCGCTTTCTGCCGCCGAGCAAGTTCGTCAACTACGGCACGTTCGACGATCCGTACTCGGGCCTGTCGTTCCCGCCTCAAACCGCGCTCAGTCAGAAGGGCGTGGCTGCAACGTTGAACTGGAAGCTGCCCGGAGAGATGAATCTCGTGGTGATCGGCGCGTGGCGCGACTGGAACGGCAGCTTCTCGACGGACCAGGACGGGTCGCCTCTCGGCTTTTCCGTCGTCAACGGACTGCAGGACTTCACGTATCGCACGCTCGAAGCCCGTCTCACCGGTAACGCGATGGGCGATCGCATCGAGTGGACGGTGGGCGGCTTCTATTACGACGGCAACGCGCAGAGTACCCAGTCCGTGCAGCTGCCGGCTTTCATGGGTCCGCGGTTCGCGCTCTACGCGGCAGACCCGACGGGCGTCACAGACGGACTGCCGAACTCGTTGCTGGTCAACGGGCTCGATGTCGGGCACTTCGAGAATACATCGGGCTTCGTGCACGGCATCTATAAGCTCACGGACAACGCGCGCCTCTCGCTCGGCGCGCGCTATTCCGACGATAAGAAGCACGACGACTTCGACAATACGGTGTTCGCCACGCCGGTGGATTCGAACGCCACGCGCTTCGACTGGCTCGCGGGTTTCGACTACCAGTTCGGTCCCTCCATGCTGCTCTATGCAACGGCGTCGACGGGCTATCGCCCGCCAGCGTACAACCCGCGTCCCTTCCAGAGGTCGCAGTTCGTTGGCGTGAAGGGCGAGAACATGACGGCGTACGAGCTCGGGTTGAAGAGCGATCTCCTGGATCGACGCTTGCGACTGAATGCCGCCGCGTTCTACAGCGACTACAAACAACGCATCGTTCCCGCAGGCGGCCAGCAGTGTTTGCAGGATGCGAATGGCAACAGCATTCCGGGCACCACGCCTGATCCGGATGGCGGGCCGCCGTGTCTCGCGTTGTTGCCGCGGACGAACTACGTCAACTCACCGGGCAAGATCAAAGGCGGCGAGCTGGAAGCGACGTTCGTTCCGATCGACAACCTGCGTTTCGAAGCGAATGCCGGCTACACGAAATTCACGGCGGATGATCCGCTCACGGGCGGCATCACCTTGAGTGGCGCGCCGGTATTCGTGCCGGAGTGGAATGGCTCTGCAGCCGTGCAATACACGTTCAACCTGTCAAACGGGGCAACGCTGACTCCGCGATGGGATTCATTTCTGCAGACCCAGATCTGTTCGGCGGTGACGACAGCCACGAGTTGTACGGCGGGCTATACGTTGAACAACGCGCGCGTGGAATATGCGAACCGAGACCGTGCG